>Ga0182024_10001667_pt1 | contig 56365 bp, 54 predicted proteins | sample P32metaG_FD_120480 | JGI IMG/M metagenome (GOLD analysis project Ga0182024, IMG submission 120480) | Permafrost microbial communities from Stordalen Mire, Sweden - P3-2 metaG (Illumina Assembly) | ecosystem: Environmental > Terrestrial > Soil > Wetlands > Permafrost | place: Sweden: Stordalen...
ACTCCCAGCTGGATTGCCAGAACACCCTTTGGGCCACGCATTCGTCGGGACTTTTCCGGTGGGCTTGCCCGTCTTTGGCACTTCCAGTCCTGCGGGGGTAATCGGCTTGCGGGGCATGTCAGGCCCCCACCAGCTTCGCCTTCAATCCCATATCTTGCATTCTCTGAAGCGTGACCGCCACGAATCGCGGGTCGATTTCGATGCCATAGCAAACGCGCTGCGTTTGTTCGGCGGCGACCATCGTGGTGCCGGAGCCGAGGAAGGGGTCGAATACCGAGTCACCTTTCTCGCTGCTATTGCGCACGGCCCGGGCGACCAACTCTACCGGTTTCATGGTGGGATGCTGTTCAGATGTTCGCGGCCTCGGGATTTCCCACACGTCGTCCAGGTTGCGCAGGCCGCAGAAGCTCGACTTTCCTTTGGAGGGCCAGCCGTACCAGAGTGGCTCGTAACGTCGGTGGTATTTGCTGCGGCCCAGCACGAAAATATCCTTGGCCCAGATCACCGTGGCTGACCAGTGCATGCCCGCCGCGCGCATGGCCTCGTCAATCGCCGGCCACTGCTCGCAACCCATGACGCAATAGACGTCGCCCGAGCAGCTCGCCACGATGGTTGCGCCGATGCTGGCCAGAAAGGAATCGAAGTCCGCCTGCTTCATCGAGTCGTTCTGCAAGCCCTTGCGCTGGCGATGCCGAGGATTTCCGTCCCCGCCGATCGCCACGTTCCAGGGCGGGTCGGTAAAGCACATCGTGAAGGGTTTCGCGCCCAAGGCGTCCGCAGCCGCCGACATGGTGGAATCCGAGCAGACGACTTTATGCCGGCCGACGTTCCACACTTGGCCGAGCGAGGTCTGCCACTCTTTCTGCAGCTCGTCGGCTTGGTCTATCTTCGCCGGAGGTGCGTCAGCAAGGGCGTCATCGCCCAAGAGGTCGCGCAGCTCTACGGGATTGAAGAACGCCGACAGGTCGTTTTGCTTCGCAATTTCCGCGAGCACTCCGCAGTCCCAATTCAGGCCAAGTTCCCCGGCCCTGTTGTCAGCAACCGCCAGCGCGCGGCCCTTCGAGGAATCGAGGTCGAGGTCGTCGCGCTGGACTGCAATCAGCGTCTTCCCGTCGCTGGGCACAACCACGACGCGCTTGTAGCCTGCGCGCTTCGCCGCCTCGAGCGTCTTGTTCCCGGCAATCACCTGGCCCTTGCGGTCGAGCAGGATGGAACGACCGGCGCCGTAATCCTTCAGGCTGGCGTCCAGAGCTTGCGCTCCACGGCGCGTACCCTTATTGGCGTTGTGGGCGTCCAATTTCAGGGCGTCGAGATTCACCGTTTGTTCAGCGTTTCGTGAGAATGCCGTCGGTTCGTGCTTCGTGTTGCTCAAGCGAACGCCCTCATGACCGCGACGTTCGACGGCGCAGTGCAGTACCTTGGATTTGGGAACAACTTGGGAACAGAACTACCCGAAAACCGTGGTAAACCATGACCCATGACGTAGGATAAGGGCCGAAGAACCAATAAGATACGAGAAATGGAATTATCGTCAGGTCGCCGGTTCAATTCCGGCCCTCGGCTCCATCCTCCCTTTATTAACCGACGAAAGGTTGCAAGTCGCGTGTTGTTTTAAGTGCTCGCGATTCGGCTCCGGCCGAGAACTTTCTAATCCCAACCCGATCTCGGTGAATTACCGCAATGCTGGCCCATGCGAGCAGGGGGCGATATAGCCGGCCTCGTTGTCGAAGGTGTACCACCCGTTCACCGCGCTGGATACCGCCTGATAGAAGTAGGGAAGAACCACCAAATCCTGCACGTGATAACTGTAGGCTGGTGGTCCCAAGAGCGATTGCACATAATCGTGTTGCGGGAGCGGTTCTTCCACCTCGAGCAATCCGCTGCAGGGCGCATACGGAACCGAATTGTTCAAGTATGGATCCGCGATCCACGCGGCAACCTGACTTGAGACGGCCGCAGTGTCCTCGGAGAACTGGCACGGAGCAACGCAATTGATGGGATCAATCCAAGTGGCATATATGTAGGTTTGGCTGCTGGGGCCGCCGTACGCGCTGTGAAAGCCGCCGACGCAACAACTGCCGGACGTTAGGAACGTGTCATAGGTGAGGCAAATGGCTACCGCTCCGGGGGTGATTGATGGGTTGGCGTTGATGGCGCTCTGACATGTGCTATCCAACAGATTGAGGTTCACCAGCGCCACCGTGCCCATCCCGCTGATGGGATTGATGCCTGTTGTGCAATTCGGCGTGCCACAGGTGAGGGTTACGGGAGCGACAACCGTCGGCGGGTTTACCAACCGGTCATGATAAGTAGGTTTGCTGGAAGTGTTCACCCACGAGCTGGCTTTCTGGTAGGCGTCTTCATATTGCCGGTTGGGCAGGCTGCAAACACCGCACAGCGGCGGCAATGTCCAGGTTGACGGTGCGAACATCGGAGAGCGCTTCACGTTCTGGGTCACCGTTTCGGGAGGGACGGTCACGAGAACGTGACTGGGATTAAACGTACTGGCGCCAATTACGATTTTGATAGGAATGATGAACGCGGGCGCGGCGACGTTGCAGGTCGCGCCAAGACAAACGCTCGGATCGGCTCCAACCATCGTAAACGGATAGGTGACCGTGTTGTATACGAACGACTTGGTGAAGGTCGTCAATACGTTTGGTGGCAGCGCCCTCGGGGTGAAGTTATTAATATTATGCGGCGGCAGCGTACCAAACATTGGCTTGGCCGCCTGTTGGGAATCTTGGGCCATCGCAGCAGCGCTCAGGCAACCCGCCCCCAGCGCGATCAACGCCGCGGAGAAGATAACATGCCTGGAAACTCTCATCTCCATTTTCCTCTCTTTCTCGCCGACGGTTCCGAAGTGACTCTCCGACCCCTGTACGATACGCCCCGCGCACTGCGCGCGCAATAGCGGTAGATTCCCTTCAGTCTTCACTCGGCGGGACTTTTTACGAGGTTTGACAGGGGTGCCAGAGGCAGAAAGGCCGGGCCTTCCGAACTCGCCAATTGCAGGCGTTAGCTACTATTTCCCAGCTTGCTCGCCAACGTCGGCGGACAAACTGAAGACTGTGCCGTCGCCATAGGCTCCGCCCTTTGACGTTGTTCCGTAGAAATTTCCATCGGCGCCCTGGAACAGGGCCGATTCCGGATTGCTTCCGTCCGTGCCATCAAATTGATGGAGCGTGGTCAGGATGCCGGTGGGAGTGATTTTGAAGACTGTGCCACAGCCCAAGGAACAGGCGTAGTTTCCGCCCCAGAAGGTTGTTCCGTAGAAGTTGCCGTCACTGGCTTGAATCAGCGCCCCTTGTGGCTCCTGTCCATCCGCACACATACCGCTCCGCCATCCTAAACAAAAGTTGTAAAGCCGAGTCAGCTTTCCGTCAGGGGTAATCTCGAAGAACATTCCGCCGTCATGTTCTCCGCCGCTCTCAGTCGTTCCATACAGGTTCCCATCGTTGCCGAGCACCATTCCGCCCAGTGGGTCCTCCCCGTCCGTGCACAGCCCATTCTTTAGTTTTGAGCAGAATAAATATAGTGACGAGAAATTCCCAAGAGATATCGCGAAGGCTGTTCCACAGCCGTCCCCACAGGGCCCTCCTCCTCCTTCAAATGTGTTTCCGTATATTGTGTGATTTTTTCCTCGAACCAAGCCGGCCCATGAGAAGGCGCCATCGCCACCACTAAAAGCATGCAATTTTTTCAGCTCGCCACTTGGGTAGAGTTTGAAGACAGTGCCGCATCCAAAAATACACGTGGTGACGTCGCTGAATCCTCCATTGCGAGTGGTTCCATAAAGGGCGCCATTGGCATCCTGGATGAGGGGTGCCTGGGGATACATGCCGTCACTGCAATGCTTTCGCGAGCAGAAGTTATAGAGGGTGGTTAAACTTCCGTCCAGGGTGATCTCGAAGATCGTGCCCCCTTGCTTGGCGCCGCCGCTCTGTGCGGTCCCATACAAATTCCCATCCGTGCCCTGGAGCAGCGCTGAGTAGGGATTGGTTCCGTCCTTGCACTTCGCCAAAGAGCACAAATTATAGAGCGTGGTCAGCGAGCCGGTCGTAGTGATCTTGAAGATGGTTCCGTATGAGTTGGCCCCGCCGCTCACGGTTGTCCCATACAAGTTCCCATCGCTCGCCTGTATAACTCCAGCAAAGGGATTCGCTCCGTCCGTGCCATTGAAACTGTGCAAGGTCGTGAACGATTGCGCCGGGAGGGCCGCCGAAGCCGCCACCAAAAGCAGCATGACACTGCAGGTTCTTGTCATCCACGTTCCGCAAATGATATTCCCCATGTTCCCTCCCTGTAGCTCGACGGTCTTGCTAGCTATTCAGATAGCTCGGATCCTACTAGTGCCGTTTGGGGCGTGTCAATCCTGTTAACGCGCCGAATTACGGCGTCGAAGCGGGGAGATTGGCGATGGGCAAGTTGGTCAGCAAAAAGTTGTCCCCGCTCGCCGCTACGACATTCAGATTCGCGCCGCCCACCAGCGGGGTCAGGTGCTGCATCGTGCCCGCGCCAGTGACAAAATACCAGCGTTGCGGTTGCCGCCACAGATTAGCGAAATCCGAATCATTGATGAAAACATCAGGAGCGCCGGGAGCGTTGGACCCATATTCCAGATTTTGGTTTCTGCCATTTAGTAGCAGGGCATCGCGATTGGCGTAGAAAAAAACTGACGAGAACGGGTAGTAGTGGTCGTCCGCTATCAGTTTTCCCTCGGGCGATTGCTGCAATATCCGTGCAAGGGGCCGCGACGACAGGTATGGGTCAAACACCACCATGGCCAGCCGCGCGGCATGAAAAAATATCACCATCATGAGAGCCCCGGCGAGAAATGCCTTCGTGCCCCGCAAATAAAACGTTCCCAGCGCGCCCAGTAAAAAAGCTATGGCCGCCACGAGTAAAGGGAAACGCAAGTAGGCCAGCGATTGCAACGTCAGGTCCTCCATATGACCGAGCGCAAGTGTGTAAACCGATGGGTGACGGGCCAGCGCCACGGAAATATCACCGGGCGTGGGTACATTGCGAACAAGAACAAATAGCGTGAACGCCATGAGCGCGGCGACGCCGGCAATTACGGAAAGCGCTCGTGTGCCGCCTCGGACCCATAGGCCACCAGCCGCCATTGCGGACGCGAGAAGCAGCGCCAGCGCGGGGTAGCAGGGCATGGAGTAATACTCCTGCGTAGTTGAGAAGGTAAAAAACATCAGTACGAAACCGGTCCAGCAAAGCGCCAGCAGGCGCGTCTTGCCGGCGCGATCGGTTGGCCTAAAAGAAAGCTTCGTAATAGCTGGGAAATAAACGCTCCAGGGAAAAAGCCACAAGAGGTGGTACAGCCAAAAATAAAGGCGCGGGACGGTGTTGTAATCGTGCGGATAGCGCAATCCCAGGAATCGAAGAAACTGTTCGTTGATAAAGTAGAACCACAGAAAGCCGTGGTATTGGCCAGGTCCGCTTTGCAGCGTGAACGCAAACCACGGCGGGTTCCGCAGCATGGCCAGGACATGCCAGGGCGCGGCTATTAACGCAATGACCCCGATTCCGCCGAAGGGATGGAGCCTCTTCCACGTCTTCGTCGAGAAAAACTGGCCCGTCACCAGCAGATAAATGACGCCAACGGCGATGGGAAAGACCACTCCAATCAAGCTTTTCAACAGTAGCCCCACGCCCATGCTGCTCGCGAGCAGAAAAGCCCACCAAACTGGGTGCGCCTCCTCCTCGTCGAGTGCGCGCAGAAAGGCCCACATCGCCAGCGCAATAGTGAATACCAACATCACGTCGGGAAGCAAAATTCGAGTGAATAAAAACAGCCCAATGCACGTGGCCATGCATAGGCCGGCATAAAATCCAGCCTTTTTGCCGAAGGCCCACACGCCGAAAGCGGCAGTTAGCCAGCAAAGCGCCATTGCCGAAAGAGCAATGGGAATGCGAGCCGCCCAGTCATACACGCCGAAGATTTTGTAGGAGAGGGCAATCAGCCAATAGACCAGCGGGGCTTTTTCCAGGTAGGGCACTCCGTCAATGCGGGCGGTCACCCAGTCGCCGGAGGTCAGCATCGTGCGGGCGATTTGGGCGTGAACGGCATCCACGTCGTCCATCAGCGACGGTGGAGATATGATGCAGCCGAGATAAATCGTCCCGGCAAATAACAGCACGGCCAGGTATATCCACCGAACCCGCCAGGATTCGAGCCACCCGCGCGACGGTACCGTATTGCCAATAACTTGACCGCCTGGATTCTCCATGCGTCGCATTTTAATGGATTTCTGCATCGTGCCCAAAAGCGCCGGCGCTGGAAGCCAAATTCCACAGAGGCCTCCACGCCACACGGGGGAATCAAGCGCACGGAGGAATATCGTGGACCTGGGGCAGGGCGAAAAAACTAGCGGGCGGAAGGGGATGGCTGCCCTTCTCGCCCACAGGTTGTGCCGGAAGGCCAGATCGCCTTCGCAGCAATGCCAAACTCTTCTATTGAAATAGGTTGAGGGTGTTGGACGCGTCGTCCACGAAATACAGGCCGGCGCCTGGTACATTGGTAATTCCAAACAGCGCGCCCGCTCCCGGAGGATTGCCGGTATTATCCAGCAGTTTCTTGAACGTTTGATCGCCCGTCGGGTTGGTAATTACAAAATATCCATCACCGCCATTTACAGTGAAAATGTTGCCGTTGGGCGGCACGGTGAGTCCCAAAGGACTGTTCAACGAGCCATTTTTGGTCAGAGTGCTCCCTGTGCCTTGCGACGTTGTGCGGCTGAGAGGATCGGTGATCGCCGCGATGCGGTTGTTGAGGGTATCGGCCACATAGAGGGTCGAGCGGGTAAGGCCCAAACCCGTGGGACCGATGACCAGGGCGGCCGGATCAGTCCTCTCCGCAAAAGTCGAGCCCACCACGGTCATGGATTGGATGGACGGCATCTGTCCAGAGGGGATAAGCAGGTCAATGCGGACAACGGTCCCTTCATTCACGATATTTCCATTCGCGGCGACCGTGCCGTTCAGGACGTTGGTGATGAATAGGCTGGCTGCACTCCCTCCATCGTTGACCACCGAATCCCAGGGGCCGTTGATTAACGAGCCGTAGAACGTTTCGGCCACGTTGCCGTTACTATCGAGAACCAGCAGGCATCCCGCTTGTGCGGTGGCGGATGTGCCATCGGTCGTTGGCAGGCTACCCACGATAACCCATCCTGTTTTTAGCACGGAAAGCGCAGTCGTTAATCCAATGCCACCGGGGCAGGGACCGGGAAGCGTAGCAGGATTGATTTGGGCGAATAGCCGGGTGGCGCCGTTTGGCGCCACGTCCACGATCGTCGTGCCGGTACCCTGCAGATTCTGAATGCTATTGAAATTGCTCACCAGGAAGTGGCCCTGTGTGAGGCTGCCAACAGTGGTCGGGACGACGGCCAGTCCGTAGGGGTTGACGTCGCCGTTCGCGGGGACGGTCGAAGCAATGACGGTAACATTGGGAATTCCTTGCGCGCTGGCAGGGGTCACGAAACCGGCGGTAACAAAACACAGGGCCGGCAGAGCGCTAATGCAACCAAAAGCCATCAGGATACGAATTAGATTTGATTTCATGCATTCTCCTTAGATTCCACGTCGGCTTGGCATGGGCGGTAAAACGAACACCAGAGCCAAGGGGTCATGTGGTAAGTGTGGTAGAGCTGTTTCACACCGGCTAGATTGTCCACTAAACCCCGGCCTAAGTAGCAGGGAATGTAGCCTTTTGGCTGTCAAATCACAGAGACATACAATAGACAAATTGGAGACAACTAATGACCGGAGGCCTGGCATTGCCATGGCAGCCCTCTTGAATGCCCCTTATCCTGGAAGGACTCTACCAGACAGCGTTTTTCGCAAGGAAGTGACGCAATGGAGACAATTCGGTAACACATGCGGGCCTGCGATCTTCTAGCATTCGTGCCATAGCGTTGTGCCAAGCACCACACAACGTAACCAAGCTAATCATTCGCACCCGAGGAGGGCGCTTAAAAAATGAAACATTCAATGGACCATAAGAAATTATCACGATTTGCCGTCGTGCTGGCCGGAGTCACCGTGATGGCTTGCGGCTTATTGGCGGCGACCGGCTACGTTCAAACAAATTTGACATCCAACAATGCATCCGGGCACGGCGCATTCACCGACCCTAATCTGGTCAACGCGTGGGGCGTCGCCTATCTGGGCACGGGTGTTTTCTGGGTGACGGACAATGGTACGGGGAAATCGACCCTATACGCGGATAATGGACAGCCCCAATCGCTAGTAGTAACGGTCCCCCCAGCCAGCGGCACGGGTACGGGCTCACCGACCGGCATCGTAGCCAATGCCACCACGGATTTCAAGGTAACTGAAGGCGCCAAATCCGGAGCGGCAGCGTTTATCTTTGATTCGGAAGACGGGGTTATTACCGGCTGGAGTCCCACAGTGAATGCCACCGGGGCGGTCATCGCCGTAAATAATTCCTCAACGGATGCGGTGTACAAAGGGCTAGCAATTGGCGTGAATGCGGGGGCAAACGTGTTATACGCGACCAACTTTTTTTCGGGCAAGGTCGAGATGTATGATGGCAGCTTCAATCTGGTCTCGACCTTCACCGACACGCACGGCACCGCGGGGTACGCTCCGTTCGGCATTCAAAACATCAATGGCACGCTGTATGTGACCTTTGCCAAGCAGAACGCCTCGAAGCAGAATCAGGTCAACGGAGCGGGGCTTGGCTTCGTGGATGCGTTCGACCAGTCCGGTACACTGATCATGCGTGTGGCCTCACACGGAAAACTGAATGCCCCCTGGGGTTTGGCTGTTGCTCCAGCAAACTTCGGAACGTTGAGTAATGACTTATTGGTCGCCAATGTGGGTGATGGCAAGATTAATGCCTATAGCCCAACCACCGGCGCGTTCCTTGGCACGGTGGAAAATAGCGCGGGCAAGCCGATTGCAATCAGTGGACTTTGGGGGATAGAGTTCGGAAACGGCGGCCAGGGTGGTCCAACCAACAGCTTGTTCTTTGCGGCTGGTCCGAAAGGCTACGCGTCTGGTCTCTTTGGCACGCTCACAGCCGCAGCCGCTCGATAGCACACAGACACTGGCGAATGGTGGATTTCGCAGCCTGTTTCTTGCTGGGTTGTAGAAAGGTGAGGCCTTGTTTGTCTCGCCGGACAAATGAGGCTTCCGCTACCCTACACAAAAGTACGTTAGCGTGCGGCAGGCATAAGGGTTTTCCAATGCCCAACTGTTCTCCAACGGCGTTTAGGGTTGGACGTAAATAGGGTTGTCAGGTGAGGCGGGCTCGTAGTCCTGACCATATTTGTTTTTGTGGTGAAACGCGATTGGCGGAGCAGCCTTCAAACCAAGCACTCCCAGCGAAGACGAATGTTCGCTTATGGTGACTTCGCGCGTAGCTTCCTCCAATGCGGAGGAAAGGGCCCGCTCATCCCATACGTGCAGTTGGTATTGTCCGGGAGGAACTCCAGGAATATGGATTTCTCCCAACGCGTCGGAGATTCCGAAGTACGGAGTTTGCAACACAATCACCACGCCGCTCATCTCCGGATGAATATTACAGAAGATATAACAGATTCCGGGCCGATCGAACATTACTGTCCTTGTCTTACCCGCTTCGTATAGGCCCAAATCAAACCGCTTGCCATCGAAGAGTGAGAAGACGTTATGGAAAAATGGATCTTCGTTGGGAAAGTCCACCGCGGATCCGGCTGGCACGACCAGCAAATGAGGGATAAAGCTTTTTCCCTTCTGAACCAGCTGGAGATGGCGCGGGCCGGGCCGTTCAGGGGTGATGGACTGGTTCACTGGAACGAGCCATACCACCGCGCCGAGGCTGGTTAGGCTCCGGTTTCCGGAGATGATTTTAACCGTTGCCGTTACATCCACCTGTTGGGCCCCGCAGTGCAAAGGCGCCAATACAAGCAGCAGCCAGAATAGTGGCATCCGGGATATCTTCATCTGATCCAGGCCATTTCCCGCCGCCTACGGCTGTCCATTCAGAAGAGAACTCCAATACTTAGATTGAGCTGGCCAGCAGTATATACATCCGCGGGGAAATACGATGTACGAAGATATCTGTACTCCAGCGAGAACAGGAGGTCCGACCGAGGGTGAAAGATGAAATTGCCCATGGCTACCTGATTCCGCATGAGTAACGGAATGAGATAAGCTTGCCCGGCAGTGGAGAGGCGTAAATCCGTGGCGGATGGATTATCGTCACCAACCGCCCCGTTAAATTCGAGCCGCTCCGTTGCACGGAACTTCAATTGGGTCCATCCGCCCTCGGAATCCACGCTGTGGACTACCGTGCCCGGGAACCCTGGGGTGCCAATAAACACTACACTTTGTCCGATTCCGCCTCCCAGTCCTCCGACGGCACTGCCTCGATAAAATTCGCCGGAGAGCTCCAATTTTGATGCGAACGGGAACATCCAATCAGTTGTGAAAGCCCATGAATTGATTGCCGGAGGGGCGGTCCAATCCTGATGGCTGTAATAGCCCCCCGCGCCTATGGCGAGAGTGCGGCCGAGCAGCGGGTGAGTCCAGGAGAGATGTCCCGCGAATGCGGGCTGTTTGGATGCTTCGCCGGCGGTGGGATAGCGGAAGTAGGGATCTTCGGGGAACTCTCCGGTCAGCGGATCCAACAGGCCGCCTTGGACTACAAAGGCTGACCCATTCTCAAATTTCACGCGACGCTCGATGCGTATCTGGGGTGTCCATGTCCACAAATTGCCGGCATAGGAAAGAGCGGGTACAGCCAAGGAGGCAAGCGAAGTTGGCGACAGCGGTGAAAAGAAGAGAGCATCCTGTCCCGCCACAACGGACGTGGACGGCCAGTCCATCCGAAAGACCGCCGTCCGGAGACGGGCAATCCCCGTGGTCACCCCATTGTAGTCGGAGGGAAAGCCTCCGGCGAAATCCATTTCCACGTTCGCGCTCGTCGTTGCGCCGGCGAGAGTGGGGCCAAATACGTCGAGTCCCAGCTCGGTCTGGCGCAGCGTAGCGCCCACGCTGCCGTTTGAGGGAGTACCATCCGGCGGATTCGCCCAGGTCGGGAAATCCTGATTATCCACTGTGCCACGATTTTCGAATGCATTTACAAGCACAATACCAGAAAGCCGAACGCGATATTTGGACGCACTCTCCACTTTCGTCTGATCCTGGTCAGCAATTTCGTCAGTCAATAGTTGCTGATCTTCCTCCAACCGCGCGAGCCGATCATTGGTCTGGCCTGACTCTGGCGCCGGGCCAGACGGTGAAGTTGAGAGCGCGGCAGTCGGTGGCTGAGCAGGCGGACTGGCGCTGGCGACCGTGACAGGCGACACAGGGCTGCGGAGTTCGGCAAGTTCTTTGCGCGTTTCGGCAAGCTCGCGCCGCAGAGCGGCTGTTTCGGATCGGGACTCGGCCACCTGGCTGCGCGTTTCCATGAGCAACCGCTTAAGGTCGTTCATCTGAAGCTGCAATGCCTGCGGGGAGCCTGCCGCGGCCTGATTCTGGCTGGGCTTTTCCACAGGTTGCTGTGCCCACGCGGGACTGCCCATTAATACGGCGCCCAACGCAATCCAAAGAAGGTTTCGCATGGCGCTACCAGAGTCTGGTTCTTTCATGTTGCGCGCCCCTCGATGCTCAGTGCTCCCGGTATGATTATCGCGATTCAGAACGAAGGCGCAAGGATGCATTTACCTTTCCCTCGTGCTCTGACGACGACCGAGTATTGCCAACCGGCACTCTAACTGGTGTGCAGGTCCGCTGCAAGGCCGTCGTGAGGGAGCACGAGCTTGAAAACCGTGCGGCCGGCGCCGGTAGCCTCAATGGAGACATCCCCGCCATGATCCTGGGATATCTTTTGAACTACGGTAAGGCCCAGGCCAGTCCCATTTTCCTTTCCATAGCTGACGAAAGGCTCGAACAGGGTGTCGCGGATGGGTTCGGGAATCCCTGGACCGTTATCCTCCACCCGTACTTCCAGTCCTTTCTTGGCCTCGCGAATGTTAACTTCAACGTGGCCGGAATCACGGGGAACCGCGGCACACGCGTTAAGCAGCAAATTCAAAAATACCCGCTCCATCTTCTTGGGATCGAACCAGCCCTCGTCTCGCCCCTCGCAGGACACCTGAATATCCACGCCGTTAAATTCGGGGTGTCTTTGAACAGCATGGACGGCCCGATTGGCCGTATCCGCCATTCGCCCGTACACGGGGCGGAGATGCTCGCGCGCCCGGGAGAATTCCAGCAGTGATTCCACGAGATCAGTCATACGGTCCACGGCGTCACGAATTTCACGATACAGATCCTCCCGTTGCGCGGCGTCGAGCCCGGGCTCGGAGAGGAATTCGGCATTGGCCATTACAGCGGTCAGCGGGTGCCGCAGATCGTGCGAAATCGAACTGGCCATCCGGCCAATGGTGGCAAGGCGTTCAGCGTCAATTAAACGCCGTTGCGCCACGCGTAAGCTGGTGCGCATCCCATCGAACGCCCTGCTAACCTCGGCGACTTCATCGCCGCCAACAGATTCCAACGGGTAGGAAAAATCGCCCATTTCCAAGGCCCGGACCCCTTCAACCAGATTTGCCAGCGGCTGGGTAAAGGTATCCGAAATAAGAAAGATGATCAGGGATCCAGCGGCTACCGCCAGTAATCCGATCAGCAAGAGCAGGCGATTCAAGCTGCCAAGAAAGAGGGTCGCCTGGTCATAGGATTTCAGCACGGTGAGTGAGATTGGAGTTACCGCGCCGGGCGCCAGGTCGACCGACGTGTACAGAAACTTCTGGCCGCCTATTTGAATTTCACTGCCCCCCTCAGTAAACACCCGTGCAGTATCGCGGGTGTGATTTTGCAAATCCAATTCTTCCGCTGGAGAGAATGTGGTTACCACCAGGGAATTGCCGTAGCGAAAAGCGACCTGGCTTGAGGCTACCCGACTGATGTCCCTGGCGATATGGTCATTAATTTCATACCCAATGGCCATGACTCCCAGGGGGTTGTTATCGGATTCCGCACCGAAATAAATGGGCTGCAGAAAGACTTCGTAGAGATGGCCGTCTCCATACCACCAATAACCGGACTCATCCTGTCTCAACGAACTGCTCAGGAATTCCTGAGCATCTCCACGTGTGAATCCCGGAGTCGCGGTGTGCAGAGCGGCGACCTTTCCAGTGCGGTCAGCAAGAAGAAATAGCTCGCTGCCTGCCAGACGCCAAATTCCTGTGGATGCGTCCTGAATAGTGGGCGCATCCTGCGTGGTCATCATGGCGCGCAGATTGGGCAGGTTGGCCAGAAGTTCGGCGGAATGGGTAAGACTTAGCTCGCGTTGGCGCTGAAAGTCCTGGAAAGCGGCGACGGAATTCCGCAAATCGCCGCTAATGTCGCCGCGCAACTGCAACGTCACTTGATGCTGCACAATCAGCAGCGTGCCACAGGTAAGAGCGGAAGAAATCAGCAGGAAAGAAAGCAGAAATTTGGTGCGCAGGCGAAGTTTGGCCCGGATGGGAGCGGGTGCCACGGCGGATTTGCTGGGGCCGTTACCCATGGCCTAGCGCACGAACTTGTAACCGGCTGCATGCACGGTCAAAAAATGGACGGGATTTTCAGGGGCTGGCTCGAGCTTCTGGCGAAGTTTCCAGACGTGATTATCCACGGTACGGGTGGTCGGATAATTCTGGTAACCCCAAACTTCGTTCAGCAGTTCCGGACGGCTGAGAACACGCTCCGGATTTTGCACGAAAAACTTGAGAATTTTGAATTCCTGGGCAGTCATAGCAATGGACTGGCCGGCGCGCTTCAACTGCATCTTTGCGAAGTCCACGAGCACGTCGCCAAAGGCGAACTGCTCCAGTGGCGGGGGAGGCGCAGTGCGGCGCATGGCGGCGCGGACGCGGGCCAGCAGTTCCTTGGGACTGAATGGCTTGGTAACGTAATCGTCGGCGCCAAGCTCGAGCAGCAGCACTTTGTCGGCGACGTCAGTCTTGGCGCTCAATACGATCACAGGCACTGATGGCGATTCTTTCTTAATTTCACGGCACACGTCACGGCCCGGCATCCCGGGCAGCCGCAAATCCAGCATTACCAGGTCCGGGGAAGTGGCGCGAAAGGCTTCCAAGCCACCCAGGCCGTCGGACGTGATTTCCACGCTGTAGTCTTCCGATTCCAGCAATCGCTTCAGTGCTTTTTGAACGGCGCGGTCATCTTCCACTACCAGTATTTTTTCCACGATTTGGCCCCCCGGCCGGACCCCTTGACGATATCTTCATCGGTAAAGCTGCATGGGGATTTTTGCTTGTCTTATCTATAGCAGATTGCATCTCCCGCATAAACAGTTCTTCGGGCTTTAGCACTCCAAAACGCGCAAAAAGGCGAAGACACGCCGGAGACACTTTCGAGACATCTGTCTTATTCTTGAGGAATTGTCACTGCCAGTTGCACTTAGCTTCATACGTGTCGGCAGGCGTTCGTCCCGATCCTACAAGATGACCCGCCAGACGATCTCGTAAGGGCCATCTGAAATTAAGGAGGCGAGGGCTGATGTGCTGGGGCTATTTCACTGGCGCGAGCAGGGATTGGAAATAGACGAGGAGGGAGGGGCTGTCCCATGCCTGCGGCCCAATAATTTTGCGGGCGATGCGGCCCCGTTGGTCAATCACATAGGTTTCGGGAAAAACAGTCGTGCCATACGATTTGGCGACGGCAAGAGACGGGTCGCGCCAGGTGGGGAACTGAACTTCGTGTTGAGTCAGGAAGCTGGCGTATGCAGCGGGTTCTTCATCTTCGCTGATGCCCAACACGATTCCGCCGCGCGACGACAGCCACTGCTGCAGGCGATTGAGCGATGGAGTTTCCTCCACACAGGGGGGACACCAAGTAGCCCAGAAATTCAGCACTACAATCTTGCCGCGCAGATCGGATAGCTGCGTCGAGTCGCCATTTATCTGGAAGGGAAAGTCCTTGGGCGTGCGTCCCGCGGGGCTGGGCTCTCCCTGGCGGTATTGCGGCGCCGCGAAAAGGAATAGCAGCCCGACAATTCCGGCCAGCACGACGCCGGTGAGCAGGTTGCGTTTCCACGTGGGATTCACGGCCTTATAATACTGGTTTGAGCGGGAACAGGCGAACCCGCTGCGCTGAAAGAGATCCCGGCCCGCTCATCACCATGCTTGATCCGAACTCGCCCGTCACGGTCTTTGCCATTGTTCCCGCTCGGGATGAAGCCGCCAATATCGCAGACGCGGTGGCCTCTCTCGATGAACAGTCCGAGCTGACGGAAATCCTTGTGGTGGATGATCAATCGTCCGACGCAACACCCCAAATATTGGCTGGACTGACGGCTCGTGTCCCGCGATTGAAAATTCTGGAAACGAAATCGCTGCCGCCAGGATGGACCGGAAAGAACTATGCTGTGTCGCTGGGTGCCGAATCTGTTTTAACGTCGCGCGGCCTCAAGCGCTGGCTGCTGTTTACCGACGCGGATGCACGTCATTTGCCCGGCTCCCTGGCGACGGCGCTTCGCATAGCTAAGGGAAAGGACGCTGCGCTGGTGTCGTTTTCTCCCCGGCAGCGCATGGAAATATTCTGGGAACGCGCCCTGATTCCCATCGTCTATTGCCGGTTGGCGCGGCGCTTTCCGTTTGATCGCGTGAACGATTCCCGCCTGCCCGATGCGGCTGCGAATGGACAATATCTGTTGATTCGCGCGGAGGCCTACGAAGCCATCGGGGGGCACGCGGCGATTCGCGGGTGTGTACTGGAAGATGTCGAGTTGGCGCGGCGCGTGAAGTCGGACGGCTATCGCATCTGGTTCCAGTCCGGCGAGGGGTTGGTGGAAACGCGGATGTATCATTCCTTGGGCGCTATGTGGGAGGGCTGGACGAAAAATCTCTACCTGCTGTTTGGCGGTCGGGACGGCCTCGCGGCCAGTGGCGCATCAGGCGAAAGCGCCACTGACGGGGGCATGCCCCAGGGCGGAGATGCTTCGATACTGGCCCAACTGTTGCCTTCACTGACCGCGCTGATGGCTGCGGCATTGTCGCTGCTCGGGTTATTTATTGGTGGTGCGTTCTCATCTGGCGCTTGGCCGCTGGCCGTGCCTCTGATTTCAATCGGCGGGATTCCGCTGGTCATCATGCACGTGCGACAGGGTATCGTGCTGCGCCGGAATCATTATCCCGCGCGGTTCATCCAATATTATGTGCCCGGCGTGCTCCTGTTTGGGGCCGCGCTGGTGGTTTCCTGGTGGCGAAATACGCGCGGCGCGGTTACGTGGAAAGGCCGGAAATATCCGGCGGGAATGCGGGGAAGAAATAGCAAAGCAAAAGCAGATTCTTCGCTGCGCTCAGAATGACATTTGTAATCTAGCGAGCGATTGGAAGCGGCGGTTTCATGGCATGCTATTTAGCGCGAAGCTGAAAATGCGATGATTCGACTGACCAGAAAAGCGGAATTTTGCGCGGCGCACTTTTACCACAATCCCGCGTTCTCGGCGGAAGAAAATCGGCTCATGTTTGGCAAATGCGCCAATCTTCAAGGCCACGGGCACAATTACGTCCTGGAAGTCACCATCGCGGGCGAGCCGGATCCCGCCACGGGCATGCTCCTGGACTTGAAAGAGTTGAAGGAAATTATTGAGCGCGAAGTGATGGCGAGGATGGACCACCGGTCGCTAAACCACGAAGTGCCGGAGCTGGCTGGGAAAATCCCCACGTGCGAGAACGTAGCCATCGTCATTTGGAATTTGCTGGCGCCTTGTATCACACGAGGTCAATTGGATCGCGTCCGGCTGTATGAATCGCCGGAGCTTTATGTGGACTGCACGCCGGACAGTCGCCCGGATGCTGGCCGAACTAGCGGGGGAAAGTCCGCGTGAAACTGACGCTGACCCGCCGGTATTCCTTTTCCGCGTCGCACCGGCTACATAGCGCGGCGTTCAGCGAATCGGGAAACCAACGCATCTATGGCAAGTGCGCGAACCCCTACGGCCACGGCCACAATTACGTACTGGAAGTCACTATGGGCGGCCCAGTGAACGAGTCCACGGGCATGATTGTGAACCTCGCGGACCTCGACGAATTCGTCCAGCGCGAAGTGATTGAGCCGTTTGATCATGTTTACATCAACGAGCAGGTAGCGGAGTTTCGGGACGTGGTCCCGACGACGGAAAACCTTTGCCGCGATATTTTCGGGCGGCTTCAGAGGTTCTCTCTGGCTCGCCTCGAACGCGTGCGAATCGAGGAAACCAGCAAGAATAGTCTTGAGATGACAGCAGACCCGGAAGGTCCTCGAAAGGAAATGGCGAATAATGGCACCAAGAGAGCAGTCCCTGATTGAAGTTCCCGTTGCCAATAATGGCGAGACCGACACCATCACTGATCTGGTCCGGCGAATGATCCGCCTGCTCGGCGAAGACCCCGAACGCGAAGGTTTGCGGCGTACTCCCGAACGTTACGAGGAGGCGCTGCGTTTTCTTACCAGCGGCTACCAGCAGGATACCGACACAATCCTCAACAAGGCCATGTTCAGCGTGTGCTATGACGAAATGGTGGTGGTGAAGGATATCGAGCTATACAGCCTGTGCGAGCATCACATGCTGCCGTTTTTCGGGAAGTGCCACATCGCCTACATCCCCGACAAAAAAGTGGTGGGTCTGAGCAAGATTGCGCGGCTGGTGAATATGTTCGCGCGGCGGCTACAGATCCAGGAACGCCTGACCCAGCAGATCGCTCACGCCGTCCAGGAACACATCAGTCCGCAGGGAGTGGGAGTGGTTGTCGAAGCGCGGCACATGTGCATGGTGATGCGCGGAGTCGAAAAGCAAAATTCATCAGCCGTCACCAGCGCCATGCTCGGCGTCTTTCGCGACAACCGCACCACCCGCTCGGAATTTTTGTCGCTTGTGCGCGGGCAAGAATAGGTTATCGTTCTCCCGATCCTCGCGTACACGCACCTCAGGTCCCAGTGTGATCACTAGGTGGGGGAATGACGCGTGCTGGAGCTTCTGGCTCCTGCGCGCCCTGCGGAAGGTCCTCGGTCCGGGGGACGGCGGCGAGATCAGAATCCCCCTCAGCAGCGATGGCTAGCTCCTGCTGTAGGTTCGTAGAGCGGGAAGAGGCAGCTCCATCTTGGCGCCCTCCCCAATTTCTCTTTTTTCTTACGGAATATGCAAATAAATAAGTTGTTTATGGCTGCGCTACAGCTTAGTTTTGAGATACGTCCTTAGGGTTCCGTAGGTAGACATCAATTGCCCCCTGGAAGCATTCTATTGCGTCGTCGAGCAGATCCGGATCGCCCATGAGGGTAAATCCCTGCGCGAATCGGTCGTTCTAATCGATTTGCTGATTGAGGTCAAGTACTGTCTTCGCGAGGCTCTGCTTGGTTTTTTTCTTCTAGTTTCAAGACCTCCTCGGGAATTCTCTGCTCGAACGCGTTTGCCTGTGCGGTAGTTTCGTCTTTTATGGAGAGTGCATTTGCCGATCTGAGAGTCTCGGTCAATTGATTTAGGCCTGCCTCAAATCTTGACTCCTGCGCGATGTTTGCTTTCTCGACTTACCACTTAATTTGGCTGTCAAACACCCGGAAGCCGAACAGGGAAACCAAAACGATGATAACTGCTAGCAGGGAGCGGTGCCGTAAAATTTTTCAAAGAATCCTCTTGACATACTTTTTGTGTGCTGCTACCTTGTATAAGAAAGGTAGCTTTAGAAAGGCCAGCAGATAAGAACAAGAACGAGGAAGCGGGGCAGAAAGCACTAAAGGCTAGAGCGGATCAAATGGGCATGAACGAACAATTCGCGGCGATACGCAAGGGGCTGCTGGAGTTCCTGATCCTGAGGATCGTCTCGGCGGACAAAGTGTACGTGGCGGACATGCTGAAGCGGCTGGACGCGACTGAATTCGCCACGCAGGAGGGAACGCTTTACCCGCTCCTGAGCAAAATGCGCCGCGACGGGCTGGTGGATTACGAATGGCAGGAATCAGAAGCGGGGCCTCCGCGCAAATATTACAAGCTGACCGCCAAAGGGAAGTCGCAACTTTCTGAACTGAACGATTACTGGGCGCAAATAAATTTCACAATCAGCGGAATGGGGAACTGACATGCAAAAAGTGATCACCATCAATTTGAACGGCAACGCCTACCAGCTCGAAGAGAGCGGATACAACCTATTGACCGCGTATCTGGAGCGCGCGGAATCGCAACTCAGGGACAATCCCGATAAGGCCGAGGTGGTCGCCGATCTCGAGCAAGCCATCGCGGAGAAATGCGACGCGTTTCTCGGACCGCACAAGACGGTCGTCACTGGCGCGGAAGTCGAGCGGATCATTGACCAAATGGGTCCGGTGGATGGCGCGGCGGGCGAAGCTGCCTCGTCACCCGCGGCAGTTGGTGTTGGGGCGGGCGCGGGTGCGAACGCCGAAGCTGGCTTTGGGATTGGGATTGGGGCTGGGGACGCGGACAAAGGCAACGCCGGAGCAGGCTCCGCAACGGGCGCGCCGAAGCGGCTCTATCAAATCCGCGAAGGGGCGATGATCAGCGGCGTCTGCAAGGGACTGGCTGCCTACTTCAATATTGACGTGACCATTGTGCGCCTGATTTTTGTGGGGCTTGCTGTGCTGACCTATGGCGCTTGGATTGGTGCATACGTAGTGATGATGTTTGTGATTCCCTTCGCCAAGACTTCCGAGGAACGAGCGGCGGCATTCGGGCTGCCCTTCAGCGCACAAGATTTGATTGACCAGGCCAAGCAAAACTATGCGGGTTTCAAGAACAAGAAGCAATGGAAGCGGCACTGGAAGCAGCAACGAAGGCAGTGGCGCCATGGTATACGAGAGCGGGCGCACACGTGGAGCCACAACCTACGAGAACAGGCCCACACCTGGGATCCAGCGGTGCACGACAATATAGGGGAGGCCACGCGAATCTGGGGTGGCTTTATGGCCCCTATCTTCGGGATCGTGACCTTCGGGCTATTCGTATTGATGGGCTTCGCCATTTTCTCTCTTCTAAAGACGGGAATGATTGGAGGCTGGGCGCTACCCGTGGGGATTCCGCTGTGGGCGGGAGTGGTGGGATTGGTGGTGGCGTTCCATATTCTGACCTCGCCACTTCACGACGCGCACCATGCCGCGCATTATTCATCGAAATATGGGTATGTGGGCAGCAGCCACCATTGCTATGGAGCCTTGGGCGGCACGATCTGGCTGGCGGTGATCGTGGTGGGAGTGTGGTTTGGCTATCATCACGTTCCGCAGATACATGACTTCATTCAAGGACTGCCGGGCATCTGGCACGACATGCTGTACTCGCTAAGAAACCATCCCCAGGTTTAAGACCTTTTCTTCCCGGCAAAAAAACCTAAGCTCCCCTACCCCTCAAAAAGCAGCTTTGAGTGCGGCGTGCCGTGTGTTAGCCTAGAAGCCGAAGAAAAGGGGACACAATTGGAAATCGCGGCAGCGCAATTCGGGGGGAGGGTAAGGTCTTGAGCGTGGGAAATGTGGCGAACGTAGAAGTGATTGAGCAATTCCGGCAGCATCCCAAAGACACAGGTTCACCAGAGGTGCAAATCGCTCTGTTGAGCGAGCGCATCAGCTATTTGACGTCGCACCTGCGTTTGCACGCCAAGGATCATGCGTCACGGCGCGGACTTATTATGATGGTGAGCAGAAGGCGCCGGTTGCTCGATTATTTGAATCGCCGCCACCCCGACCGTTACCGCGAGATCGTCGAACGGCTTAGCCTGCGGAAATAGCCGCGGAGTTTTCTCCGCGGGGCCGTGCCGGCGAGGAAGGGCCTCTTACAAAGAGGCTGCAATTGGAAAGGCATAGCCAGTATTCGCGCGCTGCCAGACGTTACTTCTTCCTTTGGTGTATTCCCCCTTTCTTCAAATTAATACGCTGCAAACGAACAGGGACTCACGTCCCTTAACTTGATTGCGCCTTGCTGCGAGCAGCGGGCGCGGAGGAAATAACTACATGTCGCATGAAGTGAAAGTGGAAGTTGGCGGACGCCAACTGATTTTGGAAACGGGAAAGATAGCCCGGCAGGCGCACGGCTCGGTGCTGGCGCGTTACGGAGATACGGTGGTGCTGGCGACAGCGTGTATGGATACCAGGCCCACTGATAAGGACTTTTTGCCCCTGACGGTGGATTACCGCGAATACACTTATTCCGCGGGCAAGATTCCGGGCGGGTTTTTCAAGCGTGAAGGACGGCCTTCCGAGCGCGAAATTTTAGTCTCGCGTTTGACGGACCGGCCACTGCGCCCGTTGTTCCCGGAAGGCTGGGGACGCGAGACACAAATTTTGGCGATGGTTCTTTCTGCCGACAGCGAAAACGATCCCGACGTCATTGGATTGACGGCTGCTTCGGCTGCGCTCTTCTGCTCGAAGATTCCGTTTGAGAACCCCATTGCCGCGGTACGCGTGGGCCGTCTGGACGGCAAACTGGTTGTGAATCCCACGGTGGCCGAGCAGAAAACCAGTTCGATGAATATCGTGGTGGCGGCGACCGAAAAAGCCATCGTGATGGTGGAAGCGGGTGCGCTGGAAGTCTCCGAAGAAACAGTCGTCGAAGCGCTGGAATTCGGGCACGCCGCGATCCGCAAGATTATTGTCGCGATTCGCGAGCTTTACGCGCTGGTGAAGCCTGTGAAGTTCGTCGTCGCGCCGCCTCCCTCGGCGGATGCGCTGGCCAAGGAACTTGATAAGAAGTTTGGCGCGCGTTTGCGCGATGCGCTGGACACGAAAAAACATCCCAAGGCTGAAAGCCACGAAATGGTCGCTGCCATTGGGCAGGAAATTCAAGCGGCGATTCCGAAGGAAGATGCCGAGCAGGCCAAGCTGGCCGGCAAGGCGTTCGAGCAATTGAACGAGCGCTACTTCCGTGAAGACGTGCTTAACAAACGGCGTCGTCCTGACGCGCGCGAGTTCGATCAGATTCGCCAAATTACCTGCGAGGTGGGATTTTTGCCGCGCGTCCACGGCTCGGCGCTGTTTACTCGTGGGGAAACGCAGGCGCTGGCCACGTTGACGCTGGGCACCAAAGAAGACAAGCAGCGGATGGATTTGCTGTTTGAAGAGGAAACCTTCAAGCGGTTCATGTTGCATTACAACTTCCCGCCATTCAGCGTGGGCGAAGTGAAGTTCCTGCGCAGCCCCGGCCGCCGCGAAATCGGTCACGGCGCACTGGCTGAACGAGCATTGATCAGCCTGCTGCCGCCGGAGGATGAATTCCCCTACACGATGCGGATTGTGTCGGACATTCTCGAATCGAACGGGTCGTCGTCCATGGCCACAGTGTGCGGCGGTTCGCTGGCGCTGATGAATGCGGGCGTGCCGATGAAGGCACCTTGCGCGGGTATCGCCATGGGGCTGGTGCTCGAAGGCGACAAATACGCCATCCTGACCGACATCGCCGGAGCGGAAGATCACTACGGGGACATGGATTTCAAGGTTGCCGGAACGCGAGAGGGAATTACCGCGCTGCAAATGGACATCAAGGTTGACGGCGTGAGCGTCCCGATGATGCGGGAAGCGCTGGCCCAGGCCAAAAAGGCGCGCCTCGAAATTCTGGAGACGATGGCCAAGACGCTGGGCACTCCCAACACGGAAATTTCAGCGTACGCGCCGCATCTTTACTCGTTGAATATTCCCGTGGACAAAATCCGCGACTTGATTGGCCCCGGCGGAAAGAAAATCCGAGCCATCACCGAGGAAACCGGAACGAAAATTGACGTGATGGAAGACGGCAAGGTTCACGTATTCGCGGCGGATGGAAAATCGGCGGAAACCGCGCTGAAGATGATTCGCGACGTCACAGCCACGGCGGAGGTGGGCAAGACCTACCTCGGCAAAGTGGTACGGCTGGCGGAGTTCGGCGCGTTTGTCGAAATCTTCCCCGGTACTGATGGATTGCTCCACATCAGCGAAATTTCCGAGCAGCGCATTCGCGCGGTTCGCGATGAGTTGAAGGAAGGCGATCAGATCCTGGTGAAAGTGCTGGGCATTGAAGGGAACAAGATCAAGCTCAGCCGCAAGGCCATCCTGCGCGAACAACGCCAAAAACAAGGCTCGGGGCAGGGCACTCAGGGGACCGATCAGCAGCAATCGGGCCAGCAGCAGTCAGACCAGGGCCACTCCGGTCAGCCCGGAAACCACCAGGAACATGCGGGCGGCCAGCAATCGGAAGCACAGGGCCAGGAGCCAGGCCAATCGCAGCCCGGCGGACATGACAAGGGAGAAGGCCCAAAACACAGTGAATAAGCAGTAGCAGCATCGGTGGGTCAAAAAGGAGAGGCGTGGTCAGCCTCCCCTTTTTCTTTTTCAGGAATATGGTTAGACCCAGAGGCGACTATTTGATGCGTTCAATGTCGGCGCCGACGGCGCGCAGTTTTTCCTCGATACATTCGTACCCGCGATCAATGTGATACACGCGGTCAATAGACGTGGTGTTGCTTGCGGCGAGGCCGGCCAGCACCAGACAGGCGCTGGCGCGTAAATCAGAGGCAATTACGCGCGCACCAATCAATGGGGTGGGGCCGCGCACAACCGCCTGACTTCCGGAAATGGAAATATCGGCCCCGAGGCGTGTCATTTCGCTGGCGTGCAGATAGCGATTCTCGAAAATGGTTTCGGTGATTTCGGACTCGCCCTCGGCCTGGGTCATTAGAGCCATATATTGCGCCTGCATGTCCGTCGCAAACCCCGGATATTCCTCGGTGGTTAGATCGCGCCCGTCGAGGCGTGATCCAGCGCGAACGCGCAATTCACCGGGCTTGGCTCTGTCCGCGGAAAATTCCACGCCACAGGATGATAATTTTTCAATGACGGCGGCAATGTGATCCGGGTTGCAATGGGTGAGCAGCAAATCGCCGGCAGTGATTGCTGCGGCGACAGCGAACGTGCCAGTCTCAATGCGGTCCGGAATGATCGTGTGAATCGCGCCGTGCAGACTTGCGACTCCTTGAATACGGATAGTTGAGGCGCCGGCGTCTTCAATCTTCGCGCCCATTTTATTCAGCAGATCCGCACAATCCTCGATTTCCGGCTCGCGCGCGGCATTGGTCAACACGGTTTCGCCATCCGCCAGCGCGGCGGCGGCCATGATATTTTCCGTGCCGGTCACAGTAATCTTTTCGAAAGAAATCTCCGCTCCATGCAGCCGCTCGGCGCGTGCTTCCACATAACCGTGATCGAGTGAAATTTGCGCTCCCATCTGTTCGAGAGCGCGAATATGAAGATCAACGGGGCGAGCGCCGATGGCGCACCCCCCGGGAAGCGAAATGCGTGCATAACCGGAACGGGCCAGAAGCGGACCCAGCGTGAGAATGGATGCGCGCATGGTTTTTACCAAATCGTAGGGCGCTTCGGCATGGGAAATCTCAGCCGCCTGGATGGTAACGGCGTGCGGATTTTCTTCCAGCGGTGAGACGCGAGCGCGCATGTGCTCAAGCAGCCGGCGCATGGTAACGATGTCATGTACGTGGGGGATGTTTTCGATGGTCACCGGCTCGGACGTCAGCAGAGCCATGGCCATGGCGGGAAGCGCGGCATTCTTCGCGCCGCCAATGGGGACCGTTCCTTGCAGCCTGCGTCCTCCGTGAATTTGGAATTTGTCCATTGATTAGCTTAAATCCTTATCTTGGTTTTGTACTCTGGCATGTGGCTAGCCAAATTTTCCGTCGCTGGGATGATCGCGTCATTTGCTTCGGGCGCTTCGGGCCTGCGAACTCGCCCAGAGCTTTGCGTAGATCGTTCCGGGCCATTTTCAGGTGCCGCCGAGCCTCATGAAGACTCGCTCCAGTTTTTAACATTACCAGCGCCACGCGTAAATTGCCCGCCGAGCGCATTAACGCGCGCGCTGCATCGGATTCACTCGTCCCGGTGGCCTGCACAAGAATGGAAACGGAGCGGCGGCGGAGTTTGTGATTGGTTTGCGCCACGTCAATCATCAGATTGTCATATACGTGCCCGAGGCGAATCATCGCCACAGTGGAAAGCATATTCAAGACAAGCTTTTGCGCGGTGCCGGCCTTGAGGCGAGTTGAACCGGCAAGAATCTCCGGACCGGTCGCGGGGGTGATGGCGATGCCCGCTGCGTGAGCCAGAGGAGATCGGGGATTGCTGGTGATCCCAATGGTACTCGCGCCTATGGAATTCGCGTGACGAAGCGCGCCGAGGACGTATGGCGTGCCGCCGCTGGCGGCGATTCCCACCACAGCGTCATTCGAATTGACGTGCAGCTTGGCGATGTCGCGCGCGCCAGATACAGCGGAGTCCTCCGCGCCTTCCACCGCTGCGCGCACGGCTCGATTCCCGCCAGCGATTACCGCGCGCACCGTTTGCGACGAAATGCCGAACGTTGGCGGACATTCCGCCGCATCCATCACTGCTATGCGGCCGCTGCTTCCCGCACCCACGTAAATCAGCCGTCCGCCGCGCTCGATGCTTGAAACGATGGCTTCGACGGCTCGCGCGATGGAGGGAATTTCGTGGCGAACGGCAATAGCCACGCGAGCATCTTCCCGATTCATCCGCCGGAGAATCTCGAGCGTGGAAAGCTGGTCAAGATTGTGCGAAGCCGGATTGCGGGCCTCAGTGGACGGCGAAGAGGAAGATAGGGATGATTTACGCTGTGACATGGATGGCGATGCGTTGCAATTATATCCGGCTGGAAAGCTTACGCCACTTTGCGCGGCAAGAGTGATTGGATGGTCACAATTTTGGCTGTGCGGTTAAATTGTCGACACCTAGTAATTCCATCACCGCGTCGTGGATGGCGGCGCGAGTCGCGCTCATGCGCTTGCTTTCCGCATTCCCGCCCGCGGAGGGATACACGCGGTTGGTGAGCAGTATGACGAAGACATGGCGCACGGGGTCAATCCACAGGGAAGCGCCGGTGTAGCCGGTATGGCCGAAGCTTTCGGAAGAAAAATATTGGCCACTGGAGGAGGGCCGGGTCGGCACGTCCCATCCCAGCGCGCGAGATGACTCGCCAATCATAACGCGGCTGGTAAATTTCTGAATCGTGGCGCGCTGGAGCAGCCGGTGGTGCCCATAGATACCGCCGTTCAAAATCATCTGCGCGAACGCGGCTAGATCACCCGCGGTCGAAAACAGGCCGGCGTGTCCTGCGCCGCCGCCCATGGCGAAGGCGTTAGCATCATTGACTTCTCCCTGCAACTGACGATGGCGAAAGGTCGTGTCGTTTTCGGTCGGCGGAATCTCGTCGCGCAAACCGGGCGGCGGATTGAACATAGAACGCGCCATCTTTAAGGGATTGAGGATGCGGTGGGTCGCATATTCGGCCAACGGCTCGCCGGTTATGCGAGTCACAATCTCGCCAAGCAGGATGAAACCGAGGTCGGAGTATTCAATATGCGCGCCCGGCTCGCTGATAAGCGGTGCAGCGAAGACGCGGGCCAGCAATTCAGCTTTGTTTTTTGCGTCGAAAAAATAATTGCGATGCGCGGGAAGGCCGGAGGTATGAAGCAGTAATTCCCGCACGGTTACTTTCCGCCGCAATGCCGGATCTGGAGACGCCGATTGCTGGCGCATTTCTGGGGATTCAGCCCGCACTATTGCCTCGGCCCACTCGGGCAAATACCGCGAAATGGGCGCGTCAATATCCACCTGACCTTGTTCCATGAGCATCATGATCGCCGTGGTGGTAACGACGGGCTTGGTAAGCGATGCGACGTCGAAGATGGTGCCGGGGGAAACCGCGCGGGAGGCTGCGTCGTAGGTGAAGTGTCCAAATGGATGGGCGGTAAGCCGGTTGCGGTCGCCCACGGCCAGAACTCCGCCGGGGAAAACATGATCGCTGACGGCTTGCTCCGACACACGAAATGCGGACTCAAGTTTTTCAGCGACGGCAGCGGGCGATGGAGTGAGCGTCATTGGCGTAGCGGCCAATTGCAACCCATCGCCTAGTTTCGCCGCACCCCGTATCGTGACAGGAAGACGGCCTCCAGCGGCGATTTGGCCATACAGAGCACGAGCCGCCGCACGCTGGCAGACCTCGACCGAACTAAACGCCGCGAGCCAGGCGCCAGCATTGGGAAAGCGGGCCAGCAAATATGGATTCCCAAAGCACACGATAATCACGGGCTTCTGCCCGTCCAGTAGTTGATGGACGACTGCCGCCTGGTCATCGGGCAGGCCGACTGTTCCCTTGCGATCGCTGACACGAACATATAGCGCAACAACGGCTACGTCATAAGCATCAGCAGGGGGGACCTGCAGCGCACGCACAGGGGAGAATTTAGTATCGGCGCGAAGCACAATCAGCGAATCCACACGCGGGCGCAATTCATCTTCAAGCGGTTTGCCGGCATAGGGGTCGGGATCGCCGGAAATATTCACCAGCAGCACGCGCGAAGGTCGCGTCCCGTCCAACGGGATCAGATCGCGGCCATTGCGGAGGAGCGTGATGCCACGATCAGCAATATCCTGCGCGGTGGCGATGTAATCGGCGCGGCGCAAAGCATTAGGCAGATCGGATAGCTCGACACAGGGAGGGGCTTCAATTTGATCGTCATTGATCGCGGCAATGGTCGCCGCCATCAGGCGCGCCTTAGCGCTCAGGATTCGGCGCACTGCATCGTCCACACGGGCTTGCGGCAAACGCCCCCTTTGGACCACGGCCTCCAGCGCCGCGAGGGTCGCATTCGGATTGGGCGGAAGCAGGAGCACATCCACCCCCGCCATAGCGGCGCGCACGGCGGCGTCAGGAGGCGAATAAAGGGAAGCCACGGCGCCCATATCCAGAGCATCGGCGACAATGAGTCCGTTGAATCCGAGTTCGCCGCGCAGAACGCCTTGTAACACAAGAGGGGAAAGCGTCGCGGGCAAATTCGAATCGGGTTCGATTGCGGGCACGGCCAGATGGCCGGTCATGATCGAACTCACACCGGCGTCTATTGCGGCGCGAAATGGAAGCCATTCCACCGTTTCAAGGTGTTTCCGGTCAGCGGGCAGGACTGGCAATTCCAAATGCGAATCTGTGACGACATCGCCGTGCCCCGGAAAATGCTTGGCCGTGGCTAACGCGCTATTTTCCTCCACACCGCGGACAAAAGCGGCTACAAAATCACTCACCGTAGTGGGGTGTTCGCCGAACGAGCGAATGTTAATGATTGGATTTTCGGGATTTACGTTCACATCCGCGATAGGTGCGAAGATCCAATTCACACCAATGGCGCGGGATTCAAGCGCGGTGATCCGGCCAATCTCATATGCATCGCGCGGCTGGCCGGCGGCAGCCACGGCCATCGCGGAAGGGAAGTGCGTGCCCTCGACCAAACGCATGCCGGTACCCTGCTCAAAATCAGCACTGACGAGAAGGGGGATGGCCGCGCGGTGCTGCAGGTCATTGATAAGGGCAGCGGCGGGATATGCCTGGCTGCTTTCAATCCCCAGCGAGCCAGCCCGGGCGCCCAGAAAAATTCCGCCAACGTGATTCTCTTCAATTTGGCACAACAGATCGTGATATTGCGCGCTGTCCGTGGGCGTGAATCCGCCGAAGCAATAAACCATCAGCATCTGCCCGAGCTTTTCGCGAAGGGACAACCGCTGTAATGTGTCCGAAACCCATTGCTGCTGGGCGGATGTCAGTTCCTTTTTTGCATGTTGTGACGAACCCAGTTTCTGGACGAACGTTTTCATGTGCACAAGCGGCTACAGCAGGATAAACCATTGTGGAATGTTTTTCGCGCGGGCCTGGTACTTCACACAGAGAATTACAGGAGACGCGGAGGGCCGCGGTTGAGTAAAAAGCGAGCAGACGAGCACAAAGCAGGCATGTTGGGACGGATACCCGCGTGCCCTTTGAGCGCGCGGCGTGACGCCCGCTATAGAAAACACTAAGATCAAATAGCAGAGGAGAATTTAATGGACCAACGCAAACGCACCAAGCTGGTGATTCGATTGCTCGCGGGCTGCGGAGCAGCTTTGCTCTTGTGGATTCTGGTACGGGGCACGCTGCGGCAGAAGCAATTCGAATACGTGGTTTGCATGGACTTTCAGGGCGGCTCCCACTGCGCCAGAGCTCGGGGGCTGACCGAGGAAGAGGCCGTTCACAGCGCCCATGAAATTGATTGCAGCCAACTGGCCAGCAACCGCGATACCAACATGGTTTGCCTGGATAAGGAACCCTCCAGCGTTGAGCGGGTGGGCGCTGGGAAGGCTTCCCAGTGAAGCGTTGCGCGAATTGCGGCGCGGTCACGATGGGCGGCGACTGTTCCCGGTGTGGAATGGACGCGGTCGCAGCGCAGGCAAAATTCAGGCAGAGCTTCGCCAATCGCACGGCGGTGTTTCTGGTGGGCGGCCTCGCTTTTGTGGTTGCCAGCGGTTTATATCCGCCCGTGGATATTGACGGAATGCTGATTTTCGTGGGGATCCTATTCTTCGTCACATTGGGAATTGGCCTGTGGTTGGAGCGCCGGGCTGTTCGTCAATTGGACATTGAAATTCTGAAGAGAATTTACTTCGGCTTTGTTCCTGTGCCGTTACTACTAGGCGTCCTGCTCCTGGGAAACGGCGGGTTGGATCATGGACCGCTGGTGGGTCAACCCACTGCCGTGGTGGGTAAGTTTTCCATGCGCGGGCCGTGGCCTGGCCACCGGCTGGTAGTTTATTCCTGGCGCGACGGGCAGCGTTACGAGCGCATCTCTGTGAACACCACCGATTTCGATCTTTATACGGTCGGCGATCCTCTGGTGGTCAATGTGAAGTCAGGTCTGGTGGGAATTCCCTGGGTGGCTGGCGTTTACCGGCGCGAATCGCGCGGCGGGAGGATCGTTCAATAGCGTCCGCCGCGATAGTCGGGCGGATGGGGGATTTGCAGTTCCAACAACTGGCCGTAATCGTTGAGTGTGACTTGAATCAGCTCCGCTGGGCCAACATCGCGCTCGGTCCAATCAATCGTGGGGATTCGGGGATCCGCGGGCAGAGGGCCGCGGCCCTGGAACTCATCATCGTGCGACACAGCCGCGAAATCCGCAGGGGGCGGCCCATAGACCACATGCTGTTGCAAATCCACTATTAATACGCGGTGTCCGAGTTGGAGCAGAAACAGCTTTCCCTTTTTGTCGCCTTGAAAAATATTCCAGATTTTTACAGGATGGCCGGCCAGCTTCATCATCGCACCGGGCACCGGCTTCCAATGGATGTTGCCAGCGGCATATGCCGCGCGCGTGCCAAGCAATGAAACCGTAAGGGTCAGAATAGCCAGTAAATTCAATACAAACCCAGGCAGGCGCCTGGAAAGCCGTTCTGGCCGCGAAGGTTTTATGACGCGCATGGTTTTTCCGCTTCTCAGTTGAGCATCCCTATTCTTATATCATTCCAAAAACTCTTCGCCGAATGACCATCATAGCGGGTTTCTGGCTCCGGGCCATATCAAGCTCCTATGCGCATGCTGCTATAGACCTCACGCTTATTAACGAATGTGTATAAAACAGCACAGACATGTATTGCTACGGAGTACTACACTCCGCCCCAGTTAGTCGCTCAACGTACGGCCCTCGTCCGTTGAATGTATTCGACTAAAGACTCAATGTAAAAATTAAGTAAAGGGGAATCAAATGAAAAGAGTCGTATTGTCTTTGGCAATTCTGGCATTGGTTGGGACCAATGCCCACGCGACCTCTCATCAAAATCAGGGCACGGTAGCGGTAAACCTCGGAACCGCAGACAATTTCGCGGTCCTGGCCGGCTCCGGCATTACCAATGTGAGCGCGGGCACAAGAATCGCAGGTGACGTCGGAAGTGCTCCTACTCCTTCGGTGACGGGCCTCTTGCAATCGCAAGTGGATGGCGTGCTGTATCTTTCTTCCGATCCGGAAACGACACAAGCGCAAGCGGATTTGACCACAGGATACAATGACGCGGCCGGCGCACCGTGTGGATCAGATCTCACTGGCATTGATCTGGGCGGATTGACACTGGTTCCCGGCGTTTACTGCTTTTCGTCGTCGGCGCAACTGACGGGTACGCTTACGCTGGATGCCCAGGGGAATACAAAATCACAATGGATATTTCAGATCGGCAGCACTCTGACCACCGCTTCCGATTCCAAAGTATTGATATCCTACTACGGAGACAACCAACAACCTCATGCAATACGTAAATGCGCGAGAGGGTGTGGTGTGTACTGGCAAATTGGCTCCTCGGCGACCATAGGCGCTGGCACTCAGTTCGCGGGAATCATGATGGCCAATACGAGCATTACGCTCAATGGGGGCGTGGATCTTGGAAAGGCGCTGGCCCTCAACGGCGCGGTCACCATATCGGATCAGGAAAAAATAGAGGGAGCCCCGTGCGACAACGGCACTCCCGGCCATTCCGGACGCTAGCGCGCGGTTAGGCCCGGCTGGAAAGACGAGGGTGGAAGTGAAATGGAGGTAGGGTGCGGCTCATTCGCCGCTTCCATGCCTCCGTTTTTCTTTGGGCCGCGAAAGCCTTAGGACCTGGAGTGGAGGGAATGGCGTTTCTGTCATATGGCTCACCCGTCACTAAACAGGTGGTGTGAATGCCAGCGTCGGTTAGGGAGTATAATCCCCGACCAATGGGCGAATTTCTTTTGCGACTGGGCCGCTCTGTCGCGCGCGTGTTTCTCACTCCCGCGTGCGTGGCGCAGGCACAGGCTGTGGCCTTCAACATGTTCGTGGCGTTTTTCCCCTCGCTGCTGTTTATCCTGGGATTATTGAGCAGTTCCAGTCTTTTACTGGGCGCGGGCCGGGAGCTTCCCCGGACCGTTCATTATTTTCTGCCGGCGGGGGTGGGGAAGGGCGTGGTGAATTATCTGACGCCGGGCGATTTCCACCCGGTTAGATGGATGCTGCTCGGACTGGGCGGCATGGTCATTGCTGGTTCGCAGGCCATGGCCCGGCTAACCGAGGGCGTGCGCATGATCGATGGCACAGCCGAACCCACTGGATTTTTCCTTCGTCAATACTGCGCGATGTTTCTGTTGGCCATAACGATTGTTCCGTGGCTCACCGTAGTTATTTTTTCCGTTTTCGGCCACGACCTGCTCCAACAACTCATTTATCTTTTCGGTCACGGTCAGCAATTTCGCTGGACTGGCGCCGCTTCCTTCGTCACCTATTCGATGGCTCTGGGATTTGGGGTCCTGCTGGTGCTTTACCGGGAAAGCCTGCTGCGCCGCCCCTTCTGGAAATCGCTGATGCCCGGTGCGCTGGTGGCCACGGTGTTGTGGTGGATTGTGGACGCGCTCCTGGGCGTTTATTTTCGCCATGTGCCCTACAAAGTGGTTTATGGGGAGCTCGCCGCCGGCATTGGCTTCATCGTGTGGATGTATTTGACGGCGATTATCGTTTTTATTGGAGCGGCCTATAACCGTGAAATCGTTCTGCGAGAAGGCACTGTTATCCATAATTAATTTGAGATTCTTCTTCTCGGACCTTCACGTATCGGAGGTATGGTGAATCACGCGCAGAAAGTTGTAATCCCATCCCAAAAGAGAAAATGAAAAGGGCGCAAAGGAATTAAATCCATCGCGCCCTTTTCGATTTGCCCGGATTCTAAGGTGACCCGGGGTTAATTGGCTGAGCGGATCCTCATCCCGTAGAACGAGCGGTAAACGAAGACGAACGAGATGACGAAAAATACCGCCGCCAGCAAGTGCGTCAGCATGGAGCCGTCGTCGTAGGTGAGCTTCACGGCCAGCTCGACAGCCAGCAAGCCGAAAAGCGTGGTGAATTTGATGACGGGATTGAGGGCTACCGACGAAGTGTCCTTGAAAGGATCGCCGACGGTATCGCAGATCACCATTGCGTCATGCAGCGGAGTACCTTTCTGCTTCAACTCGGTTTCCACAATCTTCTTGGCGTTGTCCCAGCCGCCGCCGGCATTGGCCATGAAGATCGCCTGATAGAGGCCGAACACCGCGATGGAAATCAGGTAGCCAATGAAGAAATACGGCTCCAGGAAGGCGAATGCCAGCGTCGCGAAAAACACGGCGATAAAAATATTCAACATTCCCTTTTGGGCATACTTGGTGCAGATTTCGACCACCTTCTTGCTGTCGGCAACGGAAGCCCGCTCCACTCCCTCGAGCTTGATATTGGCTTTGATGAATTCCACCGCGCGATAAGCGCCGGTGCTGACGGCCTGCGTTGACGCGCCAGTGAACCAGTAAATCATCGCACCGCCGGTGATTAATCCGAGGACAAAAGGCGCGTGAAGCAAGGACAGTTTGTTTACATTGGCGGTCAAGCCATTGGTCAGCGCCATGATGATCGAGAAGATCATCGTAGTAGCGCCGACGACGGCTGTACCGATCAGCACCGGCTTGGCCGTGGCCTTGAAGGTGTTTCCCGCGCCGTCGTTTTCTTCCAGCAAATCCTTGGCGCGCGCAAAGTGGGGAGCGAATTTGTAGTCCCGCTCGATTTCCTGCTTGATCCCGGGAATGGTTTCAATCAGCGACAGCTCGTAGACGGATTGCGCGTTGTCGGTGACTGGACCGTAGGAATCCACGGCGATGGTCACTGGCCCCATGCCGAGGAAGCCGAAGGCGACAAGTCCAAATGCGAAGACCGGCGCGGCAATCATCAGGTTTTGCAGTCCGTGGAGGCTGACCAAATAGCCGGCCGACATCAGCGCCACCATGGTGAGCCCCAGGTAATAGGCGGAGAAGTTGCCGGCCACAAAGCCCGACAAAATTCCCAGGGATGCGCCGCCTTCCTGCGCCGACGTGACGATTTCTTTCACGTGGCGCGATTCGGTGGAGGTGAAAACCTTCACCAGCTCGGGGATTACCGCCCCCGCAAGCGTCCCGCAGGAAATAATGGTAGCCAGTTTCCACCACTGGGTGACGTCGCCGCCAAGCTCGGGAATGATCACGTAGGAGATGGCATAGGTCATGGCGATGGAGACCAATGAAGTAATCCACACCAGGGAAGTGAGCGGAGATTCGAAGTTCATCTCGTTCACGTCGCCGAAGCGGGCCTTAGCGATGGCGCTGTTGATGAAGTAAGCCACCGCGCTGGCCACCAGCATGGCGATGCGCATCACGAAAATCCACACCAGCAATTGCACCTGCACGGTTGGACTGGCCACGCCCAGCAAGATGAAGGTAATGAGCGCGACGCCAGTGACGCCGTAGGTTTCGAAGCCGTCGGCGCTGGGGCCGACCGAATCGCCAGCGTTGTCGCCTGTGCAATCCGCGATCACGCCGGGATTGCGCGCGTCGTCTTCCTTAATCTTGAAGACAATCTTCATCAGGTCGGCGCCGATGTCGGCGATCTTGGTAAAAATGCCGCCGGCAATTCGCAGCGCCGCCGCGCCCAGCGATTCGCCGATAGCGAAGCCGATGAAGCAGACTCCCGCGTAATCGCGCGGGACAAACAGCAAAATGAAAAGCATCATCAGCAGCTCGACGCTGATGAGCATCATGCCGATGCTCATGCCAGCTTCGAGGGGAATCTGGTAAATCGGATAGGGCTTCCCGCGCAATCCGGCGAAGGCTGTTCGTGAGTTCGCGAATGTGTTCACGCGAATTCCAAACCAGGCCACGCCGTAACTGCCCGCAATTCCAATAACGCTGAAGGCCAGAATCACCAGCACGCGGATGGCTTCGTAATGCAGCAGCACGCCGAAATAAAGAATAATTACCGCCGCGATGAAGGATTCCAGCAACAGCAGGAATTTTCCTTGAGTGAAAAGGTAGGTCTTGCAGGTTTCGTAAATCAGCTCGGAAATTTCCAGCATGGAGCGATGCACCGGCAGATTCTTCAAGTGCCGAAAGATCACCAATCCAAAGAGCAGACCAAAGATGCAAAACAGGATGCCGATGGTCAGGAGCTTGTGTCCGTCCATGCCCAGAAACTGGACTCGCGACAAATCAGGGAGCCGCAGATTGGCCTCGCCGGCCGCTTCGGGTCCGGGCTGTGCATTTACCGCTGCCGCGGCGGTGGAAATAGCGCTGAATAGCAGAGTGGCAAAAATCGCGCCACACCCGCGGGTAATACGGCTTCGTAGAGGCGAGTTGTCGCCTGCGAGCCTGGTTTGCATCTGGATTCCTCCGTTAGAGAATCGGGTCGAAAGATTGCCACACATCGGCGCGCGACCTCCGAAACCGTGGGTGGGGCAGAAAAATACCGCGTTGCCGCCTCGCGCTCTGGAAAGTGCCGCCGAAAATTTGTGACCGCTGTTGAGAATTTCGCTGGACTAAACCGGGTGAAGTCCAGGATTGGCGTTTGTAGCAGAAAATGGCCGTTGCCGTCAACTAATTGCGGGATGCGCCGTGCCCTAATCCGTCCGGTCAGGCTTTAGGCAAGTGGCGCGGTGCAATGGGCAGTCCCAATCTCCCTGCAACGGGGAATACGACTTCCGCTACGGTGACCTAAATAGAAACTTCCCGCTCACCTACTGGGGAGATTTCATCTACCCAACCGCCACTGCCACGTCAAGAGTTGCCACGCTTCTGGTGAATTTCATGGTGGGGTCTGCAGCTTCGCCTTGGGTTTTACCCTGGATAGGGCAGTAGACTACATTCAAATTAATGGGGCAAGGCGGATGGGATTTTGGTACCGGGTCAGTTTGAAAATTCTTCCTCTTGACCACGCTGTCCTCTGTGCCATCATAGAGCCATGCCAAAACGCTCAAGCCCATTATGTCGTTCGTCTTGTCGTCGAATGCCCTGTATTTATCAATCTTTCGACGCTTAATTTTTTCTCGTATCGTATGGGCGAATGTACTCCACGATGGAAGTCTGCGATGACCATCTTTCCAAATTACAAATAGGTCATCCGGCTCACCAACCTGCATTTTATGAACGAGGTGCGCTTCATACATCGCTTCAAGAACATCAATTGCCGTCCTTTGCCAACTTCGGTCAGGGTAAACGTGGGGTAAATCGTCTTGATCGACGGTGGGACACCCGCACGGCCCCCGCCGCTGGCTCGCGCCTTCTCGGGCTTGGCCAAAACAAGCGGCAGTGATAGCACCAACAGCAGGGCGCCAGCAAGGCTAACCTGGAAGTTCATGGGCTTCCTCCTATGAAGGCATCCGACCATTTGCGCTACGTCATGCAACACGGAGGTTGCCGGCGCCGCCTCGCGCGCGCTCTCACACGCACTGGGGAAGGCGGAAATCACTCCGAGCCAACCACCACAATCGTGCCAGGAGAAACCGCTCCGCTTATTAGTGGAAACTGGCCGCTGCTAATGGGGACCAGCGCCGCGATTGCGCGCGGGCGACCGGCGGCAGCGTGGGATACGCCGGTTAGTTCGTCCCTTGGTATTCGTAAGCGCCCATATCCACGGTGCCGCCGACGATTCGCTTCTTGCCCGCGAGATCCTTATTCGGCAGATTCGGCGCGTTGTTGTCGCCCGCATTGATGGCTGGCGACCTGGATTGCAGTTGATAGTTGCGCTGAATGGGACTTACGAATAGCGGATTCGCGGAGATATTCCCATTGATATCGCTTTCCGATGCGCACGTTCCCAGCAGCCCCGTGCCATTGGGAGTATAGGCGTCATTGTCAGTGAACTGCGGGGGTGTCTGGTCATAGGTGGAATCGCAGTACACGGCGTTCTGCCCGTTGGCTCCGGTGAAAATGTTATTGAAAAGAAGAACCTGGTTATCAAAGCCCGTCGCGTAGAGCGCCGATCCCTGCGCTGACTGCAAATTGCCCGCCACCGTATTGTTGACCAATACGGGGCCAATCGAGCCAGAGGGAATGGAGATGTAAATACCCGCTCCCTGGCCTGCCGAGTTGCCCTGCACCAAATTTTGAATCAGCAATTCATTTTCGGAATTCACCAGCCAGATGGCCCCGCCTTCCGATCCCGACGCGTTATTTCCAGTGAAAATGTTATTCATAATGGTGGGCGTGCCCGCGGAAAACAGGGTCATGCCGCCACCGGAGGATCCCCAGGTGTTCTTTGAGATGGTATTGCCAATGACCTGCGCGGAGGCCGCTCCCACCACCGCGATACCTCCACCGCCCACGCCACCGGAGCAATCCTGCTGCGAGTTATTGCGAATCATGTTGTTCTTGATGACCGCGGAGCTGAAGTCCACATAGACGCCCCCGCCGCCGTCGCACGCGACGTTGTTTTCGATGATGTTTCCCTCCACGGTTGGCGATCCACCGGAGATGGAAACTCCGCCGCCGTCGTAGGAAGAACTGGTGGCCGCGCCGTCTTCGATGGTAAAGCCCATCAGAATGGAGCTGGTGGTTTCGCCGGAATCGAAGGTGACAACGGAGCCAACGTGATTTCCATCAATGATGGTTGTCGTCGGGCCGCTCACGCTCATCACCGTGATGATTTTGCCGTCGAAGTTAATATTTTCGGTGTAGGTGCCAGCGCTCACCTGGACGACGTCGCCATCGCTCGCGGCATTAATTCCATCCTGGATGGTGGGCTGCTGCGACGGAACTTGAATCACCTTGGCCGAAGCGGTGGCAGGCAAAATTGCGACCAATAGGAGTGCGGCAACTGGGGCTATGGAAAAATTAAGGCTGCGTCGTTCAATCACGATTGAGTTCTCCTGTGGGCCTTCGCCCGTGCGATTTGTGCAGGGAATCTTTATATAGCGGAAGCCGCTCGCGCACAAGCAGACGTTTCCCAGCGCGTCGGCTTTAGTTTTGCTCCTGTTACAATCGGAACCCGATGGAACTCAACTCATTCACTCGAAACATTTGGCAGAGCGCGGCCGCGCCGCATAAGGGCCGTTTTGCGGCGTGGATGGCACGCATTCTCCATACGCTGGTGTTGTTGGGCGGCCCGGGAATTTTTCTACTGGCGTTTCTGGATTCGTCGGTGCTGTCGTTTCCCGTGGTGACGGACCTGCTGATTATGCAACAGGCGATTTCAAGCCCACCCCGCATGATTTACTTCGCGGCGATGGCGGTGGTGGGATCGCTGGCCGGCTGCTTTCTGCTCTATTGGCTGGCTTGGCGGGGCGGGGAGGCGTTCTATCATCGCCTGAGCAAGACCGGTTCTGAGCATTTGCGGCGCTGGATGGAGCACAACGCGTTCCTGTGCATTTTTGCCGCGTCGCTTCTGCCGCCGCCGATGCCGTTTAAGCCATTCATTATTTTGGCGGGGATCCTGGAAGTTCGCCCGCGGACTTTCGCGACGGCCATAATCGCCGGGCGCGGCTTGCGGTATCTGCTGGAAGGCTGGCTGGCGATTCATTACGGCGCGCAGTCCATTCACTTTGTGCTGGGCCATAAATGGGAATTCGCGGGACTCTCCCTGGCTCTGGTCGCGGTTCTCGCATTGGCGAGCCGACTGATTTCCCGCGCGCTGGCGCCAGCGGCGTAGACGCTGGGCGCTAGGCGATTCCACCTCCTTGCCGCCGACAAAGGGCAAGAGAGATTCCTCACCCGGCAAGGCTGGGATTCTGAATGACGGATCGCGATTAGAGCCAGGAAAGCCAACTGGATTGGCGGACGAGCGCCTGGGAGATGACCTGATTTTCGAAGTTGAGGTTGACGACTGCGCGAAGATTCAGAGGGTCGGCGGAATCTTCGGGGAAGCGAAGATCGTGCATGGTGAACTGATAGCCAGTGTCGGTGGTCTCAATATTGGCGATGGGGAAGCGGGCGGCGACGAGAAATTCACGGGAGACTTTGGCTTGCTGGGCGGCGCTGAGGGCGGCGGAAGGATCGGGCTTGAAATTGGTGACGGTGTTATCGGCCTTGAAGGGTTCGCCGCCGGCCAGCAACAGATCGGCGACCTCGATGGTATTTTGCGTCGAAGCCACGCCGCGCCAGGAAAATGGCGAGTTGCCCTCGGGAAAAGCTCCCGCAATGGTGGGAATGTTTCCGTGGTAATCGTGGGAAAGCAGCAGGTTCACCGCGCGGGAGTGAAGGTCGGCCCGCAATCCTATATAAGCGGCCATGCAGATTAGGGCCAGTACCGCCCCGCGAATGGGCGGCCTCGCGCGACGCCGTTCTCCAATTTCGTCACTCACCAGCCGGACCAGACTGGGCAGAGCTATCCCGGCCAGGAGCAGAAACTGAATAATCGGGTCAATGAAGGGCAGCAGATCCCAGGAATAAAAGTGTCCGTTGAATGGCCACAGAAGGCGTACGCCATCGGTGCCGCAGACATCGAGCAGGACGTGGAGGGCGACGCCACTAGCGCTCAGAGCCAGCGCGCTCTGTAAGGAAATTGGTTCTTCGTTACGGCCCACTCGTGTCGCAACGGAATTGTCCCCGCCTCTGCGGTCCAATAGATAAAACGCTGCCGCGATAGCCAGCGCGAGCAACACCGCTCCCAGCAGGGAATGGGTGACGGTGTGGTGAAAGAGCAGGTAGGCTTGCGGCCCTCCGAAGATGCTCAGCATATCCAGATCGGGCAACAAGCCGGCGAAAATCAATATCGTAGTCGCGTGAGGCGAGATGCGGTTGAATCCCGCACGCGATACCAGCCAGGAGCTGAGGCCGTGAGTGACCGGATCCATCCGCTAGGCCGTCTCCGCGGCGGGAACGCAAATGGTGAGCGCATCGGGCGCGACGCGAAAGCGCAGGGGCAGCGGGCCGATGGGTTCGCCATCCACCTGGGCATAGACGGGCTTATCCGCGAACAACGGCTCGCAGAGCGCTTCGGCGCCTTTCCAATACTCAATTCCAGGATAGCCGCGCAGACGCTCCATAAATAGCGGCAGCAGCCAGCCAAAATAGCGAAGCGGATTGGTGGAGTTGGTGGCCATCATCTCGAACATATCCTCAAACAAATTCGCTTCGGTAGTGATGCGAAACGGGCCGCCGTAACTTTTCGTGCGTCCAACCACGAGCAGCCGCGCCTCGCGGCTCTCGCCGCCGCCGCTGATGGAAAATCCCGGGAAGCGATAGAGGAAGAGTTGGCGGAGGCCTTCCCACCAGTAGGCTCCTGTTCCAGTGTAATACTTCAGGCCGTCGCGGACTTTGCGCACCAGCTCACCATCGGGCCCCGCGCCGGCGACGGAAAGAAAATAGCGTACAGCACCTTGCGCGCGGTTAGTGGACGTAAAATCTACCGCGCCGAGAGCAATGCGGCGATGAATCGCGCTAGGAATCAGGCGGGCGGCGGCGGGAATGTCCCAGGGGATTTCCAGTTCCTTGGCAAAAACGTTGGCGGTGCCGGCGGGAAGAATGGCCAATGGAGTTTGCGAATGGGCGAGGCCATTGGCGATTTCATTGATGGTTCCGTCGCCGCCGCAGGCGATGACCATGTCGAAATTATCCACGGCGGAGCGGGCCAGTTCGGTGGCATGTCCGCGCGCCTCGGTAATTACGGCGTCAATGGCAATTCCAGCTTCGCGCAAGGAGCGCAGTGCTTCAGCGATGTCGCGCTCGCGGCGGGCGCGACGGCGTCCACTGGTGGGATTCTGAATAATGAGCGCGTGCCTGGCGCCGGAGAAAGTCATATCGCGCTCAATGTCGTATCAGCAATTGGCGTCATGTCGCAGCCGGGGTCATGCCCTTTCGTAACAATGGCCCGCGGCGGCACGATTGTATAATAGCGATACGAAGGTGCGCGCTTTTCGATTCGCTAACACCGCGCCGTCGCAACGGGAGTTTTCATGCCAGTCAGCGCTAGCCTCGTTCGCCGCGCCGAAAAACTTCGCGAAGAGCTGCGCCGCCACGAGTATTTGTATTACGTGATCGATCAGCCGGAAGTGTCCGACGCCGCCTTCGACAAGCTCATGAATGAGCTAAAAGCGCTCGAAGCGGCCAACCCGGAACTAAACTCTTCGGAATCGCCGACGCAACGGGTGGGCGGCACTCCGCGCGAGGGCTTTGCGACTTGGAAGCATCAGGGGCCCATGCGCAGCCTTGACAACGTGTATTCGGCGGACGAGTTGCGCGATTTCGACCGGCGCGTCCGCGAAATTATTGGGCGCGAAACGGTGGCCTATGTCACTGATCATAAATTTGACGGGCTGAGCCTTTCACTGCTGTATGAAAACGGCCGGCTGGCTCACGGCGTCACGCGGGGCGACGGGCTCACCGGCGAAGACGTCACCGCAAACGTGCGCACCATTCGCTCGATTCCGCTGGTGATCGCTCCTACCGCACTCAAGAAAGCGAAAATCAGCGGCGATTTAGAAGTGCGCGGCGAAGTGATCATGACGCGCAAAGCATTCGACGAAATGAACGCACGGCAGCAGGAGGCTGGTGCGAAGATTTTCGCGAATCCACGCAATGCAGCGGCGGGATCGGTGCGCGTGCTGGATACCTCGATTACCGCCTCGCGCAAGCTGCATTTTTACGCGTACTACCTGGCAGCGACCGGCGCGGGGGTTCCACGGAAATATTCGGAGACGCTGAAATTGCTGGGCGCGCTGGGATTTCGGACCTGTGGCGATGCAAAGCTGTGCACCTCGATTGAAGACGTGGCGGAATATTGCGCGAAGTGGGAGAGCCGCCGCGCGAAGCTGCCCTACGAAGTGGACGGAATCGTGGTGAAGGTGGAAGAGCTGCCGCTGTGGGAAGAGCTGGGCTATACGGCCAAAGCGCCGCGATGGGCGACGGCGTATAAATATGCCGCCCAGCAGGGAACGACGATTGTGCGGGCGCTGAATGTCAGCGTGGGGCGCACCGGAGTGATCACTCCATGGGCGCTGCTCGACCCCGTCCAAATCGGCGGCGTGACGGTGACGCGCTCCACGCTGCACAACATGGATGAAGTCGGCCGGCTGAATATCCACGAAGGCGACACGATCCTGGTGGAACGCGCGGGCGAAGTGATTCCCCACGTCCTCGAAGTGGTCAAGCATGGCGCGGGAGAAAAACCCTTTGTGATGCCGGAGAAATGCCCGCAATGCGGCAGCCACATTCATAAAGCGGAAGATGAAGTGGCCTACCGCTGCGTGAATGCGTCGTGCCCGGCAAAGCGCAAGGAACAGCTCATTCACTTCGCGGGACGCCACGCCATGAATATTGACGGGCTGGGCGAAAAACTCGTAGAGCAACTGGTGGAGAAAGGAATCGTCCGCGACTTTGCCGATTTGTACGCGCTGGACCTAGAGACGTTGGCGGGTCTCGATCGGATGGCCGAGAAGTCCGCGCAGAATTTACTGGACGAAATTGCCGCGAGCCGGAAAGCGGGGCTGGCGCGACTGATTTACGCGCTGGGGGTTCGCTTCATTGGCGAACGCACCGGGCAATTGCTGGCCGAGCATTTTGGTTCGATGGAGGCGCTGGAAAACGCCAGCGAAGAGCAATTGCTAGAGGTTAACGAGATTGGGCCAAAAGTCGCGTCGGCAATTGTCGAATTCTTTTCCGAAGCGGCCAATCGCAAAGTAATCGAAAAGCTTCGCAAGGCTGGAGTCAATCTCAGCCAGGAACGCGTGGCCCAGGCGAGCACCCGGTTTGAGGGTCAGGTTTTCGTCTTTACCGGCACTCTGGAAAATTACAGCCGCGAAAGAGCTGGTGAGATTGTGGTTTCACATGGCGCCAAAGTGGGGAACTCGGTGAGCAAAAAGACGACGTATGTTGTGGTCGGCGCGGATCCGGGCTCGAAGGCTGACAAGGCGCGCACGCTGGGCGTGCCGATTCTCAGCGAAGCCGAATTCAGCGAGCTACTCTCTGAGGAACTGTCTTGAACAAAAGCGAAGGTGCCGCCCGCAAGGGGCGGCGCTACACGGAGCGTGTTGATTGGGCCATCCGCAAAAATCGCCGGTCAAGGCTTAATCCAGATGAACTGAGATGTAACGAGCACGTTGCCACAGATGACAGGCTTGGAGTTAGAGGTGAGCAAGTCGCGCCTTTCGGTATCCTTGAGTGATATCCGTCCGTGAATATCGAATGCGCTGACGTCGGTCGTTCGTCCCTGCGCGTCCACATCAAAGATGACCATCGGGAGTTTCGTCAGATTTTCGGAAATGGGACCATATTCGCTGACGGATAAATGGCTTGCGCCAGCGGCAGCAACAGAGGAACCCGGAAAATGCCTCCAAAATGAATCGGTAAGGGTTGGCCTTCATCTTTGCGCCACATCCTTGAGGGAGCACCCTCCAGTGGAGCAATGAGTGTCTCGCTGGCGGCTTCCAGCGGTTCGAAGGCCGTGACTTCAACCTCCAGCGATACGCCATCTGGAAACGACTTTGTAATTTTTCGCGGAAAACGCTTCAATCCCGATACCATGTAATTCTCAAGTTCCTCTCGTTGATGAGCGTTGCCGACGCGAATCGGCAATTCGTTGGAATCATTCAGGCAGGCGAAATGCCCCTCCCACTCTGCGCAGGTGGAAGAGGAACCGTTAACGATCTGGTGTTTCAAATGTAAGTTGGGAAGGCTCGCATCGAATGACAATCTGAGGTGAAAATCGAGCGCCCATTCAAGATAGAGCGCATAAAAGCGACTAGTGTTGTCGCCGCGGTTCCATAATTGGCCTCAGTCGGCGACTTCGGTATTAGCGGTTCATTGTGTATTGTGAGCCGTTCACAGGGAACGCTTTAGAATCTGGCGCGAAGAAAATCGAGAATGATGTAGCCGATGAGCGCGGCAACAAGAGCGATGGCAAAGTTAAACTCGGTGAAAATATCGTGGAGCGCCCAGTCCAGACCTTTCACCCGCCCCAGCCCAGAGTGCTCGAATTCGCCCATCAAAAGATTGGAGTAAAAGAGGAAGATAATAAAACCTACCTCGATCAGGGCTCTTCGCATTCCTGCCTTCATCTTTGCACGTTACCGCCATTCCTCTGCCAATGGCAACCGGGATGAATGATCGAAAGGCGGTCGAAACCTCGTAGGGAAGGCAAATGCAGATTGCTCGCCCTGGCCCAAGGTCAAAGTCGGCGTACTCAGCGGCTAAAGCCGCTTGATAGTGCGACTGTTGACGGCGGGGTTGAAACCCCACACTACAAAGAGCGAATCGCAGAACTCCTGCCTCCGAAAGCGTCGGGGACCCAGAATGACGGCGAGTTGTGAATGTGCTCTGGAGAAGCGTGGGGGTGGAGATCCGAGAAGAATGCCGCCCGCAACGCCCCGTCAAAGCTCAGTCGGGAGGGGGCGGCGCTAGAGGACGAGTTGTTCGGTGCGCTCGTCAGCTTGCACACAGCATATAATTGGGGAGTGGGCGGAACGGACGATCGCGCATTCGCCGGACGTTGACGCGGCTTTGGCCGCGAGCAGCGTTTCGGGGATGGGAGGAAAGTCCGGACTTCAAAGGACAGCGCGCCTGGTAACGCCAGGGGGCAAAGCGGGCGGATGGTTCGCCTGCCGAGCTACGGAAAGTGCAACAGAAAATAAACCGCCGGTGGTCATTCGCTTCGATGGCGGGCGGGAGGGTAAACCTTTCGTCCACGGATCAGAATGGCAGCCGGTAAGGGTGAAACGGCGAGGTAAGAGCTCACCGCCCGAATGGCGACATTCGGGGCACGGCAAACCCCGCGCGGAGCAAGGCCAAATAGGAGGGCCGCAACATTGGTAATGGACCTGTCCGGTCCGAGGACCCTCGGGTAGGCTGCATGAGCCACGCAGCAATGCGCGGCCCAGAGGAATGATCGTCCCAGTGTTCAGGCGTTCGCGCAAGCGAGTGCGGAGCGCTGGACAGAATCCGGCTTATAGTTCCGTCCGCACTTAAGTCTTTTGTTTTCAGTTAGTGAGCTTAGCATTTGGTGTCAAGTGTGCCAAAACTGTGCCATTTCCGGCGGCCATTTCGAGACCGCCGTCGCTCTCCATGAACCTTCTTGCCCGCTCGCGCAGCTCCCGGACCAATGGCGCATAGTGGGTTTCGACCGTAGCGATGGTGTCGCCCAATAGCTTCGCTACGTCGTAGGGGCTTGCGCCTTTCGCAAGCAAGTCTACAGCGAACGTGTCCCGAAACCTGTGCGGTCTCGCGCTCGGGACGCCCGCGCGCTGGCCAAGGGCGAGCATTCGGTGATATAGCCGCGGTCTGGTGAGAATCTTGCCGGTCCCTGGATTGAGTAGAATCCGCTCCTCGCCTTTCGGCCGGCGCTTTTGAAATTCCGCCGCCAGCGCAAAGAGCAATTCTGAATGGATTGGCACAATGACCCGCTTCAGCCGCTTTTGTGTTACGCGATTGATTTCGCGCCTTCCCAATCAATTTCGCGCCAGCACAGCGAAACGGCGTCGGAGCCGCGAAGGCCGGTATGACGGAGCAGCAGGAACAGGAGACGGTCCAGGCCAGCAGCCTCGCGAAGTTTTTCCAGCTCTCGGGCGGAGAAGGGCTGCGCCCCTGTTTCTGGGTTATGGCCAGGGCGTCCCTCAAGCCGTACGGGATTCTTGGGCATCAGCTCGCAGTCAATGGCGTGCGCAAAAATCCGGTGAAGAATAGCCACGTCGAGCGCTAGGCACCGCCCCCCGCGTGAACTCTTGCGCTTCAAGATCTGCTGCATCCTCCACACTTTGAACTTCTCGATCAGGGGCTTTGCGATCTGAGGGAGTTCCGAAACACCACTCTCCCCGAGGAATTGTGCGAACGGTTTGCATGTTTGTTGGTATCGCGCCCATGTCGTGCTGCGGAATTTCCCGATGGCGATGCGCTGCAGGCACTCGGTTTCAAATGAGCGAAACAGGTCTTGCCACGTGGCCGGCGGCGGGGCCGCTGTCTTTTCAACGTATCCAGCAATGCCAGACAGTTTGGCGAACGCCGCACCAGGGAGCAACTTTTGCAGCTCGGGCCAGAGGTCGGATGTGTTCCCCTCGCGCTCGGCGGACTGAATCCGCCGCTTCACCTGTTCAGCGTGAGATCCATCGCGGGTGCCGAGAGAAATGCGCACGCGGACGCCGAGGAATTTCCCCTCCAGCCGATAAACGCGGCCCCTGTGCTTCACATTGAGCATCTATCGCATCACCTTGGTGCGAGCAGCTTCTATTCTCCGCACCGTGTCTATGGCAACCAGCTTGTGGCCCCGGCAACCGGGCGAGGCGAAATCTACCACCTTCTGGCCGCGCAGCATGTTATATACCGAGCCTCTGGAACAACGCCACCGCTCGGCTAGGTCTCCAATGCTGAAATACGCGGGCTCGGTGAGGGTGGTCGGCGGTGCCGGCGCTTCCTCGATTTGGACGGTTGTCGCCATTGCTCAGTTAGTCCGACGCGTCTCCCCGCTCTTTAAACGTTTTTCTGCGACGAGATGCTGCCGGTATATTCTGCAGCCCGTCCGGTGGGCCTCTTTCCAGAGGTCAAGCACCCTCTCGAATTCATCGAGCGGTGCGCGGGCCTCCCAGAGTCGTTGGATCTTGTCCGGTAGCCGTTCGGTCAGCTCGGTGTACAAAATCGGGCAGGCGTCACCGAGCCAGAGGATCATCCCGGCGGGATACTCGGGGTGGCAAAGACACTCCCACACCCTTCGCAGCCGGACGGCGTACGGATCACGGGCGGAGAACACGGCAGCGTCCAGATTCTCCCGCGGCGTCGGCTCCTCATTCACCGAGGTCCAAACCACAACCTTCGTTCTTAATATCTCAGCGTAGCTCTGCATCTCTCTCGTTAGCGGATGGCTCACTGGCCCAGGGTATATACCCGTGGGCCATGGGCCATCCTAGGGGCTCGCCACTGCCTCGGCTGCCCATCGTTTGGCCGTGGAGTAAGGGACTCCCAATTCTGTCGAAGCCTTATGGACCGACTCACCGTCTCCCACACGCTCCACCAACGCGTCGCGGTCACCTCGCTTGCTTTCCACCGGTGGTTCACTCCAACGGATCAAATCACCGTCACCGACCGCCTCCTTGCGAAGAAAGAACATCTCCGAAACCGGAAAGCGCGACTCCACCCTGATTCGGCGGTATCCATCAGCCGCGCGACCCATATCAAAGGTCGCATCCGCTCGCGCAGAGAACATCGTGGAACCGAAGCCTTGCGCTTCCGCGGTCTCAGCCGCTTCCTTGCGACTGTGGTGGGCCAGGACGAGCGCGGTTTCGGTTTCATGCGCCAATACATCGAGCGCGTCGTTTAGCCGTTCCGCTACCTCCGGATCGCCGGGCTTACCGCTTAGCAAACTTCGTAACGCGACCAGGATCAGCAATTCGACTTTCTTGTCGAGCAAGGCCGCGATGAAGCTCTGAAGGTGCGAGCTGCTCAATTCTCTGGGCAACAATTTCAGTCCCCAAAGATCCTGGCGCGTGAGGAACGAGAGATGCTCGGCATCAGGCCCGTTCCCGCTATTTGCCCGAAGCATCGCACCGAAACGCGCCTTCGTTATCGCTTCCGGCTCTTCGAGTTCAACATAGGCGACGCGGATCGGGCGCGCGACTGCGAAATGACTGAAGGCGGGCCTTCCGCACGCCAAGTCGAAAGCAAGCTGCAAGAGAGAATGAGATTTCCCAACTTTTGGTCGTCCTTGCCAGATTGTTTGCGACTGGGCAGGCAACAAGCCTTCGGCAAGCCATGGCCTCTCATCATTCGAGGTGCGAGCGAGAAAGCCGTCAGCGGGCACTAGGACAATTCGCCTCGTCGCTCCTGGTTCCCGCCCTGGCGCCCATTCCTTTTCGGCGAGGATCAGCGATTCAAGTTGCTCGCGAGTGCCGCCCTTTTCTATCCATTCCGTCAGGTCTTTCGCGCCCGGCAATTCGAGCAATTTCACGGATGCTGCCTTGCCAAAGAGCGATTGGGCCGCCTGCTGCCCGTGTATCCGTCCCGGCTCATCGGCGTCGGCGATGATTGCAACATGTTTCCCGCGAAGTGTTTCGCTGTACTCTTCGCGCCATTTTCCAGCACCGCCGGTGTTACACGTAGCAACGATTCCCAGTCCTGCCGCGTTATGGCAATCCTTCTCGCCCTCACAAACGAGCACGAAATCTGCAGCACGCACCGAGGGCAGGTTGTAGAGCACCCGCCGGACATCACTCGTCTTCCAAATCCAGCCTCCGATTCCGTCTGGCCGCCGCTGGGCGAATCCTTTTGGCTCGAAGCGAACAACCTGAAAAAGTAGCGCTCCTTTTTCGTCCACATAGTTATATTCGGCATGGACGCCAAACTCGCTCGGCGTGATCCCTGCCGCCGCACACACGGCGTCGTATGAACATCCCGCAAAACAATGCAGCAGTATCTTTCCACCATGGTCCGCGATGGAAAGCGACGGGTTCCTGTCGTCGTGCGCCGGGCAGAGTGCTATCCAGCCCTTGCCGACCCGCCGCACACCACGAAGCCGCGGAAGGAACTCTTCGACACTCATGCCTGCTGCTCCGTACAGTCCGGCGTGTCATGCCGTGCAAACGCAGTGATAGACTTGTACGGAATGAGTGTGCGCCGACCGATTTTCCGGGCTGGGAGCCTCCGACTGGAAAGTAAGTTCTGCACCATGCGCGGCGACACACGGGTGATAATGCAGATGGTTAAGAGTGTATTGGCCATTCAAGGCTCCATCGCCCATTGCGGGCTAGATAATCGGAAACTACCAACCGCCCCCGTTTCCGATTCGGAGCCTTGCTTTGTTTCCCCCTTGGCTTGCACCAGGGGACGGATTACTTCTGCTTCCGTGAGCTGTGCGTTTTACGTCCGCACATAAGACGGTCTGCTAATTCCGCATTGCTTCCTATCTTCTCGTATACTCCTGCGGGTCTGCTCTGTCAAGCAGATATTCAGTGTGTGTTGCGTCGCCCACGGGATTCATCCGCGCTGCTGGGATCTTGCTGACGTGACCGGCACGTTCTTTGTGTTTGAGAAACGCCGGGACGGAATCTACTTCCGCGGCCGCGCTGGCACCCAAGGCGCCGCCCTCTCCCTTCTTGCGAAATTGGCAAGGAAGACGACGAATCCTCTTCGCGCACAGCACATCTTGTCCGGCGAAGGCATCGTCCGTTCGAATAATGCCAGCTGCGCCTCAGAATGCCGATCCACGCTCCTGCCAAAGCTCCTGAAATAGCCTCACCGTCGCGGGGGCGTGGTCCGCGTAATGGTTATTCGCATACCGAGGTGCACCGCGTGCACCTCGCATGGTTTAAGCCTCCCGCCTAGGGCGCGCCGGCACTTGTCACCCTCGGTCAAACCCGCGGGAGTCCCGCGTCACCGTCGCATTTCCCACCGGAAGTGCGGAAACCCCTTCTTGACTCGTCTGCGCGCAGCACGGTACAGGTGTGAGCGGGAGGTTCCCAATGGCTCGTCCAACATCGCGGGGCAAAAACTCGTCACCATTTCGCACGGCCATCTATGCGCGCGTTTCCACCGTTCACAACGGCCAGGACCCCGACGTCCAGCTTCGAGAACTCAGAGAATATGCAACCCGCCGCGGCTGGCAGGTTGCCGGCGAATTTGTGGACGTCGGTGTTTCCGGCTCGAAGGCCAGCCGCCCGGAACTGAACCGGCTCATGGCTGCCGCTCATACTCGCCAGATAGACGCCGTGCTTGTTTGGAAGCTCGATCGGTTCGGGCGTTCGCTGCGCCACCTGGTGAACGGTCTGGCCGAACTGGAGGCTCGGGGCGTCGCGTTCATCTCATTAAGCGACAATTTGGATTTAACCACCCCCACTGACCGTCTCATGTTTCAGATCGTCGGATCAATGGCCGAATTTGAACGCAGCCTGATTCAGGAGCGCGTCAAAGCCGGGCTCAGGAACGCCAGGGCCAAGGGCAAGCGCCTGGGACGGCCATCGAAGCGGCCCGACGCCGGCGCAATCGCCAGGCTGCGCGGGGACGGCAACACGTGGAATCAAATTGCCGCCACACTTGGCGTAGGGCGCTCGACCCTCATCCGGTTGGGGTACAAGGGCAGGGAGGGGGCCGAAAGTCGCACATAACGGCCCGCAGGCGATTTTGGTACAATGTTTGGGCGCGCCCTGGACCGGCTGACCCAGGCCCCCGCGCTTGCAGAGATCCTTGATGATCGCCCCGATGGTTTGCGTCGCCGGGACGATCACTTCCAGTGTCACCTGGGTGACGCGCATCCCCGCGTGGATGGGAGCGATGACTTCCAGCGCTACTTGGGTTCCGCTCTCGGCAATGAATTGGTTTCGCTTCTATGATTGGCTCGCTAACCGCTCCACTTATAGGACGTACGAGCGCGAGCTGGAGGCTTGGGAGCGACGCCGTGACAACGACCTAAGAAATGCCCAGACACCTGATGAAAAACGTTGCGTGTGGGAAAGGTATTATGCCGAGTTTCAGGCATTCGAAGGTCGGCAGAATTTCTGGCTGAGTCTATGCTTGATCCAGGAAGCAAGGCGGCGGCGTATTATTACCGACGATGTGGTGTGGCTGGATGACCCACGGCTTCTGCCTCGTGGACTGGACGAGAAGTCCCTTTCGCGCTTGTATCACGAGATACGAGAAGATAAGCGAAAGAACCTGGCTCAGTTCATCCAAGTTGTAACCGCACTCACTGGAATAATCGGCGTTCTAATCGGTCTTATTGCCATCTTAAAAAAATAAACCTCAGCACTCGCACGGAAGCGGGAACTAGGTCGCGCCACTGCGCTGCCTTCGTCGCTGCGCTCCTCGCGTGTTCGCAATCGGCTGGCGCGTTCCGTACAAAGCGGCGCGTCTTCGTTCTGCCCGGTGCTTGCGCATCCCTCGCTCGCCGGGACCGCAGTCAAGTGGCCGTGACGAGGAACCTACATCACAACGGTTGTATGAGCGTTGCTTGTCCCACTCGCCATCAACTCCATAGTTCGGCCCAGTTCCGTATTGCACGGAAGCTAGGGCGTGATCTCGAACACAATGCCGTCGTTGCTAGCGCCGCCATAATATGTTGTGCCGTACAGATGACCGGCAGTGTCCAGGACTAACCCAAATTGGGGACCGTTCCCGTCAGTCCCATGGAAACTGTACAGCACAGTCTCGGTCCACGCCCCGCTCCGGGTCGGAGGCGGCGTCAGCTTGAACACAACACCGTCATTATCCGCGCCGCCGGAGAAGGTCTCTCCGTAGAGATTGCCGGCGGCGTCGAAGATCAGGCCGGATTGCGCACCGCTCCCATCTCCGCCGTTGAAGCTGTGCAGCACTGTCAAACTCCAAGTCCCGCCTGCCCGGGGAGACAACTCGAATACTGTGCCGTCGCCGTGAGCGCCTCCGCTTTGCGTGGTTCCGTAGAGATTGCCGGACGAATCCCGGGCCAGGCCACTGGGCATATTAGGACCGGCTCCGTCGCCGGCTCCGGTGAAGCTGTACAGCGTTTTCTCCGAAGAGCCTCCCCCCATCCGCGAAGTCAGCTCCCATACCGTTCCGAACCCGAAACCACCGCCAGAAAAGGCCGTGCCATAGAGATTGCCCCTGGCATCCAGAATGGGTGTGGATTTCAGGCTGCTCCCGTCCGTCCCATCAAAATAATGAATCCTGGTTTCGGTCCAGACGCCACCAATGAGTGTCAGCTCGAACGCCGTGCCGTCGCCGTTGGCGCCGTCATCGGTGGTTGCGGTGTAGAGATTGCCCGCGGAATCGAAGACCAGGCCAGCCTGGGGATACAAGCCCTCACTGCTGGCGAGGGCATAGAGGATCGTCTCGGTCCAGGGACCGTCCGCGGTAGGCGACAGCTCGAATACCCCGCCTGTGCCGCCGCCGATCAATTCCGTGGTGCCGTAGAGATTGCCCGCGGAATCGAGGATCAGGCCCCCATTGGGGTAGATCCCCTGGGCGCCGCCATTTCCGAAGTCCAGCAATATCTTTGTCGTCCAGTGTCCGTCCACGGGCGTCAGCTGAAACGCCGTTCCTATGCCTGCGGAACCGCCCAAGACAGCCACGCCATAAAGTTTGCCGTCAGGGCCGAAGACCACGCCCAGGGGGGAAGCGCCGTCCGTACCAACGAAGGTATGCAGCACCCTTAACGTCCCAGCGGAAGCTGCCGTGACGAACAGGGTAAAAGTGAAGATCATCGCGATAGCTCGCAATGCGATGAAAAGACACTTGCCGCTAGTAAATTGCCTCCCTTGTGCGCGAATCTCCTTCTTAACATCAAAAAGTGTATAAAGTTTATTGGGTTTCATGTCTAAGATACTCCCTTTGCCCGGGGTTACCACTTTGGTGTCCTGAGCAACCCGACGTGCGGTAAGAGCCTAGGCGCTGGGGCAGCGTGCAGTATCACCGTGCGCTTCATCCCAACGGAAATGGGCGCGCGAACCGCGGACGTCAGCATCACCGACAATGGCGGTGGCAGCCCCCAGGAAATAAAACTCTCGGGCACTGGGACATAGGAAGGCGCTCCGGGCGCGAGCCTCGTGACGTTGACATGGTCGAATGCGAATAGTAGATTCCGCGCACATCCCAACCACCGCCGCGGCGTGCGGCGAGGAGATAATATGAACAAACTCAAATGGGGCATGAAGGCGTGCGGCATATTGCTGCTGTGGGCAGCGGCGGCGATGGCCCTGCCTGCGCCAACCACTTTCACCTCGCTGCACATCTTCGATGGAACGGATGGCCAGAACCCCTACGCGGGGCTGGTACAGGGCACCAATGGCAAGTTCTACGGGACAACCTACATAGGCGGGGCGAACGGGTATGGCACAGTCTTCAGCTTCACCGCAGGCGGCACGCTGACGACCCTGCACAGCTTCGATGGAACGGACGGCCAGAACCCCTACGCGGGGCTGGTGCAGGGAACCAATGGCAAGTTCTACGGGACAACCTACAAAGGCGGGGCGAACGGCTATGGCACGGTCTTCAGCATCACCGCAGGCGGCACGCTGACAGCTTCGATGGAACGGATGGCGAGAGCCCCTCCGCGGGGCTGGTGCAGGGAACCAATGGCAAGTTCTACGGGACAACCTACAAAGGCGGGGCGAACGGCTATGGCACGGTCTTCAGCATCACCGCAGGCGGCACGCTGACGACGCTGCACAGCTTCGACAATACGGACGGCAAAGGCCCCTACGCAGGACTGGTGCAGGGAACCAGCGGCAAGTTCTACGGGACAACCTACCAAGGCGGGGCGCACGGCTATGGCACGGTCTTCAGCTTCACCGCAGGCGGCACGCTGACGACGCTGCACAGCTTCGACAATACGGACGGCGCCTTCCCTACGGCGGTGCTGGTCCAAGGCGCCAATGGGAAGTTCTATGGAACAGCGGGCTCTGGCGGGACCATCGGCGGTGGAACGGTCTTCAGCATCACAGCAGCGGGCACGTTGACCACACTGCACAGCTTCGACGTGACGGACGGCTCCGATCCCTATGCAGGGCTGGTCCAGGCCACCAATGGGAAGTTTTACGGAACAACGGTGGGTGGCGGGACGAGCGACGATGGCACGATCTTTCAGATTACTGCAAGCGGCACACTGACCACGCTGCTCAGCTTCGACTATACGGACGGCGAAGCCCCCTCCGCTGCGCTGATCCAGGGCACCAATGGAAACTTCTACGGGACAACGATTGAAGGCGGGGCCAACGGCTATGGCACGGTCTTCAAAATCACTCCAAGTGGCACGCTGATGACGTTACATGATTTCAACGTCGCGGACGGCGAGATTCTATATGGAGCCCTCGTCCAAGACAGCGATGGGAAGTTCTACGGCACGACGGTCTATGGCGGGACCAACGGTAATGGCACAGTCTTCAGTATCACACCGGATGGCAATCTGACAACCCTCCACAGCTTCGATGGGACGGACGGGTCCCTCCCCTATGGGACTCTGGTCCAAGGGACCGATGGGAAGTTCTACGGCACGACGGCCTATGGCGGGACCAACGGTAATGGCACAGTCTTCAGCATCACAAAAGGCGGGGTGCTCACGACGTTACATAAGTTCGACGGGGTGGATGGCTCCTTCCCAACTGCCGAGCTGGTGCAGGGCACGGATGGGAAGTTCTACGGGGCAACCTATTCCGGCGGGCCTAGCGGCTCTAACGGCACGGTCTTCAGCATAACAGCGAGCGGCATGCTGATGACGCTTTACAATTTCTGCTCACAGAGCAATTGTAGCGACGGCCGGGGCCCTTGGGCAGGGCTGATCCAAGGGACCGATGGAATGTTCTACGGGACGACGGTCGAGGGCGGTACCGGCTCCTGCAGTGTTTCTGGCTGCGGCACAGTCTTCAGCATCACAAAAGGCGGCGTGCTCACGACGTTGTATAGCTTCCAAGGTGCAGACGGCAGAAAACCTTATGCAGCATTGATCCAAGGGACCGATGGAATGTTCTATGGGACAACGGAACAAGGTGGGCACGACAATGCCGGAAGGATCTTCAGCATTACCCCAACCGGAACCCTGACGACGCTGCACAAATTTATGATCACGGACGGCGAAAATTCCTACGGGGGCTTGATCCAAGATACCAACGGGACCTTTTACGGAACAACAGCCGCGGGCGGGGCCAATTTCGCTGGCACGGTCTTCAGCTTGTCTGTGGGACTAGGCCCATTTGTGGAGGCGAATCCGACGGCAGGCAGGGTGGGAAAGGCCGTCAGGATTCTGGGCACGAATCTCACCGGCACGACCAGCGTCACGTTTAACGGCACCGCGGCGACCTTCACCGTGGTCTCAAGTTCCGAGATCACGACCACCGTACCGACTGGCGCAACCACTGGCACAGTCAAGGTCGTGACCCCTGGCGGCACGCTTTCCAGCAACGTGAACTTCACAGTGAACTGAGCAAGGAGGAGTACAACATGAGCAAATTCAACTGGGGCATGAGGGCGTGCGGCATCTTTCTGCTGTGGGCAGCAACGGCAATTGCCCTTCCCGCACAGAATTTCAGCACGATATACACGTTTACTGGTTCCAATTTCACATACGTTTGCTCGGGATTGGTTCAGGGCGTTGATGGAAATCTGTATGGAGTCACCAACACCGGAGGCAATTCCAACGGGGGCATCTTCTTTAAGATCACTCCCAATGGCACGTTAACGACTCTCTATAATTTTTGCTCGTTGCCGAATTGCGCGGATGGAGAATACCCCGTCGGCGGCGCTCTGGCCCTGGGCACTGACGGAAATTTCTATGGAACCACGGACCGTGGTGGGACCGTTGTGAACAACGGGTGTCCCCTCGGTTGCGGTACGGTTTTCAAAATCACATCGACCGGAAGCGTGACGACTTTGCACAGTTTCGGACAGGGTGATGATGGTCAATATCCTCTGGGCGGATTGATTCAGGGCGCCGATGGGAGCTTCTATGGAGCAACTGCTTTTGGCGGAGCCAACCGAGTTTGTCTCGACTCTTATGGGCGTACTGGGTGCGGCGCAATCTTCAAGAGTACTTCTACCGGTGTCGTGACGACGCTGTACAGCTTTTGCCCACAACACGGCAGTTGCGTAGACGGCGAATTGCCAGAAGGCGGCGTGATTCAGGGGTCGGACGGAAATTTCTACGGGACAACTTTTGAGGGTGGCAACACCATGAATGGGACGGTATTCGCCGTCACGCCTGCCGGCCAGTTGACCACGCTCTATAGTTTCTGCCCTCAAAAGCCATGCACGGACGGCTCCGAACCCGAAGCCGGGCTGGTGCAGGGCAGCGATGGAAGCATTTATGGGACGACATACATAGGTGGCAACGACTTCGGCACGATTTTCAAGATACCGCCTGGGGGCAATCTGACAACACTGTACAAGTTTTGCCCTAATGCGGAACCCTGTCCGGACGGTGCCTCGCCTATCGCCCCGCTAATCCAGGCCACTGACGGAAACTATTACGGAACCACGTTTAATGGTGGGCAAACCGACAGTGGCAGAATCTTCAAGATTACCCCGAGTGGTGAGTACACAATTGTATATAGCTTCCCCACAAGTAACGAAGCTTCCGGCCCGCGAGCACCGCTGGTTCAGCGTACCGACGGCCGCTTCTTCGGAACAACCTTTGGGGCACAGGGCTACACGGATGCCACGATCTTCCGCCTTAACGAAAACCTGCCAGCTTTTGTGAGGACCATTCCCACGTCCAGCGGAGTCGGTTCAGCCGTAAGAATTCTCGGAACAAACCTGACCGGCGCAACCAAGGTCACCTTTAACGGCACTCCCGCAACGTTTACCATGAAATCAGAGTCATGGATTACCACTACCGTCCCCACCGGTGCGACGACCGGCACCGTCGAGGTTGTAACGCCTGGCGGCACCCTTTCGAGCAACGTGCCCTTCACGGTGACGCCTTAGCTAAGGAGCTTGAGCGGACCCGCGCTAAAAAACGGCGCAAAGGTGTCTGAGTTACAAAATCGCTGATGCGAACAAGCCGGTGGGTGTATAGTGCTGGTGTCAGGATGCCAAAATGGAAATCTTGGTATACTCATGCTGCGCACGAATCCGAGACGAAAAATCCCGTGTCAAACCTTGGCTAATGAAAATATTTTCGGCATAACATGTGCAAATCTGCAGATGGCGGGGGGCAATCATGAGGAAACTTAATTGTGTGACGATTACTTGCTGTATTTTTTGCTTATTGACGATGGCAGCGGATCCCGCTCCCGCGCAGACATTCACAACCCTCCACAGCTTTGACAATCACGATGGTTCCCAACCTTATGGACCGCTCATCCAGTCCGGGGGAATATTCTACGGGACAACGCGAGCTGGCGGGCG
>Ga0182024_10001668_pt1 | contig 56336 bp, 48 predicted proteins | sample P32metaG_FD_120480 | JGI IMG/M metagenome (GOLD analysis project Ga0182024, IMG submission 120480) | Permafrost microbial communities from Stordalen Mire, Sweden - P3-2 metaG (Illumina Assembly) | ecosystem: Environmental > Terrestrial > Soil > Wetlands > Permafrost | place: Sweden: Stordalen...
CTCCGGGCAAGAGTTGACACCATACTCCCGTTTTGCGCGGGCAGGTTGTCGTGGCGTCACAGGGCTCGTCCCTCAGCCACTCTGCATGAAACTCAGGCTTGCCCTTTGGGGGCAAACTTGAATATTTCTCTTGTATCACAGGCGGGGATGGGGCGCAAGATGCCTTGCAGTGAATGGACTCTAAATCCATGTGAATGGGTAAATTTAGGGCGGGAAGGGACTTCGGAGCGAGGATGATCCCCCTGAGGTACAACGACGAGGCGTCGGATCACATCACACCACTTGCAGGTTCACTTTTGCCGAGGAGTCCTATCCGTTGCCGTATCAGAGTCCAAATCGGCGCCGGAATCAAGGGAAGTCTCGATAAGAAACCACTTCAAGGAGAAGACACATTATGTCCCGAGATTTAATGGAAAAGGCGCCATCGGTCGAAGATGTTTTTCGCGAGGTTTCCCGGATCAAGACTGTTGTCAGCGAAGCCGTGGAAGATGGAGTGAAATCGGCTCTCAAGGCTATCAAGCAAGGCCGCGATACGGCTGAAGATGTTCTCGACGATGCAAAGCACAAGGTCAAGCAGAGGCCATTCGAAGCGATGGGTATCGTGTTTGCTGTCGGCGTTCTGACCGGCGCCTGTTTGACCTGGGTGAGCACCCGGCGTCGCTAATCCGCCGTTCTGCGGGTTCAGCGCTCGGGATGAATCCAGATGGCGTTTCCGCCGCCCGAAACCATGTGGACGTCGAGCACCGTGTTGCGATCGACCGGCTGCTTTGTGAACGTGGTGTGGGTGGCATCGGTCCCGGCGTCGGGCGCATCGGCATAGATTTCGGCGATATATTGGCCGTCGCCGAGAAACGTCAGCGGGACTCTCACGTCGCGCGCGTCCCAGTTGGTGATGGAGCCGACGAACCAGCCTTGGCCGCTTCGTCGAGCCAGGGTAATGTTTTCCCGTGGACGGCCGTTGAGCACGCGCACTTCATCCCATGTGGTCGGCACCTGCTCGATGAACTCGAAATCGTGCTGGCCGGCGTAGTGCTCCGGATAGTCAGAGACCATCATGAGCGGGCTCTCCAAAACAACGTACAGCGCAAGCTCGTGCGCGCGGGTTCCGAGCCCTATCGGCATCAGATTGCGTGCGACAAAGTTTTCCCGGTTGCTGTTGCCGAAGGCACCCGGCGTGTAATCCAAGGGGCCGGCAAGCATGCGCGTGAAGGGCAACGTGGTGTTGTGTACTGGTGAGGTGCGCGCGGACCATTTCAGATACTCCTTGCCCATCACGCCTTCGCGCGTGATCAGGTTGGGCCAGGTGCGGCGAAGTCCGTCTGGTTTGTAGGCGCCATGAAAATCGATCATCAGATGATGCTCCGCCGCCAACTTGACCACGCGGTGATACCAGTCGACCATCTGTTGATCGTCGCGATTCATGAAGTCGATTTTGACGCCCGCAATGCCCCACTGCTCGAAGAGCGGGAACGCCTGTTCCATGTATTTGTCGACCGAGGTCCAATGCGACCAGAGCCAGATCCGCACGTTCTTCTCTTTGGCGTAACGCAGCAGCTCAGGCATATCGATCTCCGGCGTGACGCGCGTGATGTCGGCCAGCGCCGAGTAGTCCTGCGGCCCACTTCGATCGGCCACGGCCCAGCCTGCGTCGATCAGCATATAGGGGAATCCTGACGCCGACGCGAAGTCGATATAGTGTTTCATCGTCGCCGTGTTCATCCCGGGTTTGAAACTGACGCTCGGCGCAGCCTCGCCGGACCACCAATCCCACGCAGATTTCCCTGGTTTGATCCACGACGTGTCCGCGATCTTCGAAGCCGGATTCAGATTGAGAATGATGTTCGATTCGATCAGGCGGCCCGGCTCGTCGCCAATCATCAACACGCGCCAAGGAGTGGTGACGGGAGCCTGGTCTACTACGGCAATGCTCGGTTGATCGAGTCGCGGCGACAGTTCCGCGCACAGGCTGAATGCAGGCTTGTCTTTGCGCAGATACATCCCCGCATAGTGATCGATGTCTGCTTCCGTGACAGCGATCCAGCCGATCCCCGAGACCTCCGCCAGCAATGGCAGGCCGATCAGCCAGTCGTGGTGTATGCCGCTGACCTGGCGCATTTGATATTCGTCCTCATACGGCGTTTGAAAGCCATCGAGGATCAGCGGATACAACGTCGCATCTTTCGCGTAGCGGAATTGTGTCAGCTCGTGCTCGATCCGCACCTTGTGGATGGATGGCTGATCGGGAACGATGTAGCGGAACGCGACTCCATCGTCGAAGGTGCGGACTTCGATCGAGAGCTTCCGTCCGGAAGCATCGACAAAATCCGCCACGGCAGAGTTGTAGTGATCGCGGACGCTGCTGGTCTTCCCAACAGGAATGGTGTAGGTTTCATCGTGCCGGCCGGTTTGCACGCCGACCTGCTTCATGCCCGGCCCCAGCGCTGGTTGTCCTTCAAGCTTCAGACCAAGCACCGACTCATCCATCAACCATTTGGCGCGAAAATCGACGGCATATCGGAGATCATTCACCCCCGGTTCAAGAGCCTGGCTGGCCTTCGCGTCTCCAAGGATGAAGACAATCTGGCCGTTAGGCGAAGCGACCTTGAGCCGCGGCGCGTCGGGAGATTGAGCCAATGAATTCGCAGCGAAGAGAAAGGTCAACAGGCAGGCGTGAAGCACTCGAGAGACGAGCATGATTTCTCCGAAGGAGAATCTTACCGCGTTCCACTCACAAAGGATCAGCGGAATTCAAAAGCATTCGAAGCGGGACACAACACTGTGAAGGAATTCCAGTCCCGTCAATTCGTGTACACGCGCACATAATCCACCAGCATCTCCGATGGGAACGGCGTCGTGGCGTTCGGCGGTCCAGGCCAATCCCCGCCGATGGCAAGGTTCAGAAGGATGAAGTTGCTTTGGCCCGCGCCGAATGGCCACGTTGCACCGCTCAGATTTGCGAGGCTCGAAGTCGTGTACGTGACGTAAGGATGGGCAGGATCATCGACGTAATAGGCCACACTGCCCTTCGTCCAGATCATGCCGTAGGTATGCCACTGGGCCGCCGTTTGGCCCGCAGGAAAATTGACTACGATGCCCAAACCTGAGTCGCCTGTGAATCCGACGCCGTGCACTGAGCCTTCATTCCAGTCGGGAGTCTTCGCGGCATTCACGCGCTCCAGCACATCCATTTCGCCGCAGGCGGGCCAGTCGGCGGTAACGATGTTGTTGCCCATGAGCCACCCCGCGGGCCAGAATCCTTGCGCTTCGGGCACCATGGCGCGAAATTCGATGCGCCCGTATTGGAAGCTGAAAAGCCCCTGCGTCTTGAGACGGGCGGACGTGTACACGCCCGGAGAAGGCTGCTGCGCCGCGATATGCAAGTAGCCATCTGTACCGACGTAAGCGCTGGGATTTGTCGTCGAGCAGAGCGCTGCATTCGACCCCCACGCACAGTAATTCTCGAGCTCATGGTTGCCGAAACCGCTGTTGCCCGTGTCGTACGTCCACACCTGCGGGTTGGGCGCCGTGTTCGCGCCGGTGTTGTTGGTGAATTCGTCGGACCAGACCAGGGTTCCGGGCGGCACATTCGGCGCGAAGGTTTGGCTGGCGACGCTGCTCAATGATCCGGGGCTTGCCGCAACGGCCTTGACCGTCAGGTTGGACGAAACGAGAAACGGCGCTTCGTAGATCTGCGAAGCCGTAGTCGGCGCGGTACCGTCCACGGTGTAATAGACCGTTGCGCCTGCTGTCCCGGGCGTAAGCGTCACGATGACGGCGCCATTTTGAGCTGGCGATGTGCTGATCTTCGGCACTGCTGTCTGCTGATTCGGTGCGGAGCCACCAGAAGCTTCCGTTCCTTGCCCGCCACATCCGCACAGCAGGGCACTGGTCAAAATGATCGCTGCTAACATTCTCTTGCCCACCCGAGATTCCGCCGGCGTCCATCTAAGCACCTGAACTTGCCCCCGTCAAACTTATGATGCAGACTGTGAGCGATTGAGAAGCTAAGTCGCGGGATCGTAGTTCAGATTGGGCCCGAGCCACCGCTCGACCTCAGCCATGCTCATGCCTTTGCGCTGGGTGTAGTCGGCAACCTGATCTCGGCCGATCTTGCCGAGCGAAAAATAACGCGACTCCGGGTGAGCAAAATAGAGCCCACTCACGCTCGAGCCCGGCCACATGGCAAACGATTCGGTAATCATCATGCCGGTATTCGTCTGCACGTCGAGCAATCGCCATAGGGTGCCCTTCTCCGTGTGATCAGGACAAGCAGGATAACCCGCGGCTGGCCGGATGCCACGATACTTCTCGTGAACCAGGTCATCGATGCGGAGCTTCTCTTCGCGGCCGTAGCCCCACTCATCGCGCACCCGCTTGTGCAGGCATTCGGCAAAGGCTTCAGCCAGGCGGTCGGCGATGGCTTCGGCCATGATCGCGTTATAGTCATCATGCGCTGCACGGAACTTGTCGCAGAGTTCCTTCAGGCCGATCCCGCTGGTGACCGCGAAGGCGCCCATATGATCTTGCAGTCCGGTTGCTTTCGGCGCAATGAAATCGGCGAGCGACCTGCAGGGCTCGCTTCCCTCTTTGTTGGCTTGTTGGCGAAGAAAGTGAAAGCGATCGAGGACCTTTGCGCGAGAACTGTCCGAATACAGCTCGACATCGTCGCATAAGGCGTTTACGGGGAACAAGCCATAAATGCCACGCGCTGTGATCAAGTTCTTTTCGATCATCGTATCGAGTAGCGCGTTCGCCTCCGTGAAGAGCTGGCGCGCCTGCGCGCCCTGTCTCTCGTCGTCGAGGATGCGGGGGTAAACGCCCTTCAACTCCCAGGTGTGGAAGAACGGCGTCCAGTCAATAAACTCGCGCAGCGTCGCAAGGGGGAAGTTATCGAGGACGCGCACGCCAGTGAATTCCGGAACGGGCAAGTCTTCGACACGCCACTCGATGGGCGTGCGCCGTTTGCGCGCGGTCTCGAGAGAGACAAGTTTCTGGCTCGGCGCCGAATGGGTTCTGCGAAGCTTCTCGTAGTCGGCCCGATGCTGAGCGACAAATGCAGGCTTGCCTTCGTCGCTCAGAGGCTAGTCGTCACAGGGACCGCACGGCTTGCATCAAGCACGTGCACCACCGGTTCGCTGTAGTGCGGCGCAATCTTGACGGCAGTGTGCGCGCGGCTCGTGGTGGCTCCTCCGATGAGCAGCGGCAACTTGAATCCCTGGCGTTCCATTTCGCGGGCCACATGCACCATCTCATCAAGAGACGGCGTGATAAGGCCGCTGAGTCCGATCATGTCGGCTTTCTCCGCCTTCGCGCGCTCGAGGATTTTTTCGCACGGAACCATCACGCCCAGATCGACAACGTCGTAGTTGTTGCACGCGAGAACCACGCCGACGATGTTCTTCCCAATGTCGTGTACGTCCCCCTTGACGGTCGCGAGCAGGATTTTCCCCTGCGCCTTGACGACCTCGCCCGCCGCCACCATCGCAGCCTTCTCGGCTTCCATGTAAGGAGTCAGGTGGGCCACGGCCTTCTTCATCACCCGGGCGGATTTCACCACCTGCGGCAAAAACATCTTGCCTGCTCCGAACAGATCGCCGACTACGCTCATGCCGGCCATCAGCGGGCCTTCGATCACCAGAAGAGGGCGGCCCAGCTTGACTCGTGCTTCTTCAGCATCGATCTCGATGTAGGTGTCGATGCCCTTGACCAGAGCATGCGAGAGGCGCTCCTCGACCGTTCCATTGCGCCACTCTTCGGCCTTTTTCTCATTCGCTGCCGCGCCCGCGCTCGCGGCTTTCAGCGTTTCACCAAAGTCGACCAGTCGCTCGGTCGCATCGGGACGGCGGTTTAGCAGCACGTCTTCGACCAGCACCTTCAGCTCAGGCTCGATCTCTTCATACACTTCGAGCATGCCGGCATTCACGATGCCCATGTCCATGCCCGCCGCGATGGCGTGGTAAAGGAATGCTGAGTGCATCGCCTCACGCACCTTGTTGTTGCCGCGGAAGCTGAACGAGATATTCGAAACGCCGCCGCTTACCTTGGCGTGCGGCAGGTTGGCCTTGATCCAGCGCGTCGCGTTGATAAAGTCCACCGCGTAGTTGTTGTGCTCCTCCATCCCGGTGGCCACGGTGAGAATGTTGGGATCGAAGATGATGTCTTCGGGTGGAAATCCGACTTCATTCACAAGAATTTTGTAGGCGCGCTCGCAGACACGAATTTTGTCCTCGAAGGTCGCAGCCTGCCCCTGTTCGTCGAACGCCATCACGACGGCCGCTGCACCGTACTTGAGAATGGCTGCGGCGTGCTCACGAAATTTGTCTTCGCCTTCCTTGAGCGAGATCGAGTTCACGATCCCCTTGCCCTGAAGGCACTTCAGGCCAGCCTCGATCACTTCCCACTTCGAGGAGTCCACCATGAAGGGGACCTTGGCGACCTCCGGCTCGCTGGCCAGCAACTGCAGAAACCGCGACATGGCTGCGACGCCGTCGATCATGCCCTCGTCCATGCAGATGTCGAGGACATTGGCGCCATTCTCCACTTGCTGGCGGGCTACGCTAACGGCTTCTTCGAATTTGCCCGCCTTAACCAGCTTGGCAAACTTCGGCGATCCGGCCACGTTGGTTCGCTCGCCGATCATGATGTAGACGCCGGGCTGCTGAGTGAAGGGCTGCGATCCGGAGAGGCGCAATGGCTTCATGGAGCGACCTCAGTGACCGTTTCTTCGGACTCAGGCTCGGGCGTTCTTGCAAGCGGGCGCGGCGGGACCTCTTCGAGTGCTTTGGCGATGGCGGCGATGTGTGCGGGAGTATTGCCGCAACAGCCGCCGGCGATATTGACCAGCCCTGCCCGCGCAAATTCGCTCAAGTATCGGGCCATGTCCGCCGGGCCAAGATCGAAGCCAGTTTCGGAAAGCGGATTCGGCAAGCCGGCATTGGGATAACACGAGATTGCCACATCGGCTTTCTCCGACAGCTCACTCAGGAACGGATACATCAAGTCGGGACCGAGAGAGCAGTTGAGTCCCACGGACAGCGGCTTCACGTGCTTCACCGCGTTCCAAAACGCCTCGGTCGTCTGCGCGGAGATCAGCGTCTCGCCACCGCGGCCGACAGCCGCCGAAATCATGACCGGCAGTTCCCTCTTGTTCGCGGAATGACCATCTTCATCGAATACCTCGCGGATGGCGACGAGCGCAGCCTTGGCGTTCAGAGAGTCGAAGATCGTTTCCACGAGAAGCAGATCGACGCCGCCTGCGATGAGTGCACGCACCTGCTGTTTGTACGCGGATTTCACCTGGTCGAACGTGACAACACGAAAACCGGGATCATCGGCATCCGGCGAGTTCGAAAGAGATACCGTCAGCGGCCCGATCGCTCCGGCTACGAAACGTGGTCGCCCCGTCTCGTGGGCGAGACGATCCGCCCATTCCCTGCACTGCTTGGCCGATTGCTCATTGATCTCCCAGGCCAGGTCATTCAGAAACGGGTCGGCAACGATTTTCTCGTAAAACGCAGGGTCCTTCCGGCCTCCGTGCTCGCGCGGGTCGTCGACAAAGAATTCGCTCTGCGTGATGCTGGTGGCACCGAAGGTATTGGTCTCGATAATGTCAGCCCCGGCTTCCAAAAAGCGCCGATGAATGTCGCCAATCATCTTCGGCTGGGTCAGCGTAAAAAGGTCGCCGTTATTAAGCAGGTCTTTTCGGGAATCCTTGAAACGGTCTCCGCGAATGTCCGCCTCTTTCATGCCGTAGGTGCGGATGGTCGTGCCCATTGCGCCATCAATGATGGCGATGCGGTGTTTGAGGATGTCGTACAGCGGATGTTCGCGGGGTGTCGTCATGTCTTTTCGAGTCTCCGGGCGACGAGCGTTGGAGGATGCACTCCTCAGGATAGACGGAGGCATCGTGAAATCCAAACGTACTTTGGGTATCGGAAGGGTACGCCGTGGGCTATTTCGCTGCGGTGAGCGACGCCACCGGCACCAGCATGTCCTCTTTGCGCATGACCAGGTTGGTCGCGTTCAGAGAGGCGAGCTCGAAGCCATGGCCGTGGGTAATCGCGTCGGTGGGGCAGGCTTCCACGCAATACCCGCAAAAGATGCAACGGTTGTAGTCGATGTTATAGACCTTGGCGTAGCGCTCGGAAGAGGAGATGCGCTTTTCTTCGGTGTTTTCGGCAGCCTCGATGAAGATGCAGTTTGCCGGGCATGCAGCGGCGCAGAGAAAGCAGGCGACACACTTTTCCAGACCGTTCTCATCGCGCTGCAACACGTGCGCACCACGGAAACGCTGCTGGAAAATCGCACCGCGCATGGGCCCCGGCCCATCGGGATAGTTCTCCACCTGCGTTGGCTGCAGCATCTCGCCGAAGGTGATGCTCATGCCCTTGGCGATGCCCGCGAGGTTGCGCACAATCGACATATGTCCAGTATACGATGGATCGCGTGGAGGAATTCTCAATGCGGGGATGGGTTGCGAAAGTGGCGCTGCTTGTGGGCATTGGCGCGGCATCCGGTATGGTCTATGGGCAGGGCCAAGCCCAGCCTATGGGGGCTTCGGCACAGCCGGACACATCGCGCATCCAGGAGGAGATGCACCACGCCTCGTCGCCGGCGGGGCCGCTGAAGATCACATTTGGCGAGAAGACGGCGGAGTGGACGTCACCCATTCTGGCGGCACTGCCGCACACCACGATCACCGTGTACAACGAGCACGCCAAGGCGAACCAGACCTACTCCGGCGTCCCGTTGACGGACCTGCTCACGCAGCTGGGTGTCCCCAACAAGCCGCACGGCAAGGATTTCCGCCTCTACATTGTGGCCCAGGGATCGGACGGTTACCAGGTGGTCTACTCCATCGGCGAGATCACGCCGGACGTCCACGACGGCACAGTCCTGGCCGCCGACGCTGTGGACGGGAAATCGCTCGGCAATAATGGGCTCTTCCAACTCGTGGCGACCGGGGAAAAGCGTCCCGCGCGGTGGGTGCGAAACCTGGTTGGCATCCGCGTATTGACAGCGCCTTAGTGTGCACCCTTCTCGAACAGAATCGACATCACTGAGGATGCTTATCGTCGGGCCGATGCTCTGGCGGCTTAGGCTGCGATTGCTGCGGCGCCGGTCGCGACGGTGGAGGCGCATGCTCCGGAGCTGCTGGTCTTGCAGGCACCGCCGGCCGCGCAGGCTCGCTACGCTGCGGTCCGGGCTGCGGAACTGGTCGCGTAGGTTCCGTGCGTTGCGGCGGCGTGCGCTCGGGTTGCGGTTGCGGCAGTGGGCGCGCGGGCTGACTTGGCTGCGGTCGCGTGAACTGTGGTTCTGGCCTTGCCTGCGGAGGCTGTGCGTGCGGAGGAGCAGGCCGAGGCAGGGGCGCACGCTCTTGCGGCTGATTCGCTTGATGGTTGTTCTGCTGAGGCGGAGCCTGGTTCCGCGGCTGGCCGTTGGGCTGAGACATTGGTCGGTTGGGCCCATTCTGACGGACCGGTTCGGGCGAGGGTCGAGCAGTCGGCCGCATCGGCTCGGGAGCTCGCTGAGGCTGTTGCTGCCCCGCGTTGCGTGCGGCAATCTGCGCCGGGGGCCGGATGTTATGGTCTGCCGCGAGCGGCTGCGTAACGGCCACATTTGCCGGACGGCCGTGATTCACCGCAGCAAAGTTGGCTCGATCGGTACGCGCCTGTTGCGCGTGCTGAACCTGCGCCGTCATCGGAGGCGCATGCTGTTCGTGAATTGCAGCCAGTTCTGCTGGGCGCGGGCGAACGTTGATTCCACCGGAACCGCCGTTATAGCTGATCCGCGTGTTGAAGGTATTCTTGTAAACAACCGCGTGGTTGTAGACGTAATGCACCTGGTTCACATTCACGCGATTCACGCTGCGGTTGTAATCGAAGTGCCCGCGATTCCAATAGCCACCCTGGTATCCAAAGCCCACATAGCCAAAGCCATAATTGATGCCGCCGTAGTAGCCGATGTGTGGTCCCCAGTAGCCGCGATAAAACGCATAGTGACGATGTCCGCTGTCGTAGCCCCAATAGCCGGGGGTCCATAGCGCGCCATCATAGGGCGCTTCCACCCACGCTCCCGGCACCCAGTAGTAACCATCTGACGCATAAGACCAATACCCAGGCGTCCAGATGTAATCGTCGCCGGGACACTCAGGCTGATCGTATTCGGGCAGCGGAGGCGGCGGTTCCGGCGCAGTATCCGCGGCCTCTTCACCGTAGCCGGGTTCGTTCTGATATTGCTGATCCGAATATTGCTGCTCAGGGCCTGAAGACGGTGCACCTTGATCGCTATACGCTCCGCTAGTGTCCTGAGGCGCGTTGGCGGCGCTGGTCGACGCATTCGAGATAGGGGCGAGATTCGCTGACGTCGGGTCTTGCGCCTGATCTTGACTCTGGTCTGGACTGGAAAGATTAGTGTTGGCCTGGTTCTGATTGCCGTGGCAGCCCGCGGCAAAGATGGCGACAAAAAGAGAAAGCGACAGGCAGGACGCGTACCTGGAAACCGGGGTCATTATCTTTCGCTCCAGTAGCGTTGGATGCTCTACCAAGGAGAATCTTTGCATCGGTCGCAGGGATAATCTCGGATTCGGGCAATTGATGCTGCCTAACATTTGGAGGCGAGAGACTTATCCGAATAGGGGGTCACGCCAGGGATGGTGCGCGTTTTCCCGGTCGTACGCTGAAACGTAGGTACCGGGCGAACCTTCGCAGCCGCCTAAATCCCTCAGCTCGCAGGCTTGCGCAGACTCTTGTGGGACGACTGTGGCTTCGCCTGGCAGAGCGATGAATCCTGCCCGCGCGCTAGCCCTGTCACCGAGTCGGTCCCAGCACAAATTCGGCGTTTCATCGCCTCCGCCTCCTTGCCGTTGAGGCGCTGGGTCCGCTCCAGTCCGCTCAGCGGGTCTACATCGTACTGGTAGATGTAATCTTCCGGATCCTTGAGCTTTCCATGATCGAAGTGGTTCCACGTGCTCACAATCTCGTGGCCGTTGGGGTCAGCAAGGACAGCGTATGCCTCCGATACCGTCACATCCTGCGGAACGCTTGCGCTCGATAATGGAATGGCCTGTTTGCCCCGCATCCAACGCGCTGCCCAGCTGTGTTGCGTAATGTCGTAGTAGAACGCCGTAAGATACGTCGATGCGTCGCACTCGTTGCAATCGTCGTAGAGAGCGCCGAGATCGCGCGGACGTCCAATCGCAAAAAGCATCCAGTCAAGTAGCCGCAGATTGGTTCCGGAGAGCAGCAAATTCACGCTGTGATTTGTCAGCGAGACGCTCCAGACGGAGAACGAATCCAACGCGGGAGGCGTTTGCGGAGTCTTTCGTAGTGCGGTCACCACCAGCGCCGCATCATACTCGACGCCGATTTCGCGAATGGCCGTCCATTTCTCCGGATCAAGCGAGCGCGCGACCCAGACAACCACATCCTGATCCTGCTTCGAATGGAAGTCGACCCAATGAAAATTCTCAGGCGATTGTTGCCCAGGGAGAGGGGTCGGGAGGGCGAGTCCAGTTGCAACAAGAGCAACGAGAAGCCCGCGAAATACACCATGCATGCATTCAGGTATATCAGAGGCGCTATCGGCATCGCGGTAGTTCAGTTTTGAGTCTGCAAGCGCGCGAGATTCGATTTGGCTTGTGGATGTTCCGGATCCAGACGCAGGGCGTGTTGAAACGCATCCCGCGCCGCGGGGAGTTGTCCCGTGCGTGCTTCGAGAACACCAAGATTGTTCCATCCGTCGGCGTCGTCTTCGAGAAGCTTCAGCGCTGTACGCTGCTCGTCGATGGCTTGCTGTAAGCTGCCGGTCGCAGCCAGCACTTGAGACAAACTAGAATGAATCGTCGCATCGTCCGGCTTGAGTTCAGCAGCCTTTTCGAGTTCCGCGAGCGCACTTTGCAGATCGCCTAATTGACCGTAGGCACGCGCGAGCTGCTCATGTGCCTCGGCGAGAGAGGGATTGATGCGGATCGCTGCTGTCAAGTGTTGAACGGCCTGAGTGGTCTGGTTTGCCTCGATTTCAATTTGTCCCAAGCCCGTCAGTGCCTCAGCATCGTTCGGACACGCAGCCACCTCCGTCCGAAACTCCTCTGCGGCTTCCGGCTGGCCGTGGCGAAACTCGGAGCTTGCCAGATCGAACCGCGGGTCGCAAGCTGAGGAGTCATCGGTTCCGGCTGCTTCAATTGCGCTCCGAAAGCGCTGCTGGGCTTGCTGCCAACTGCCGGCGCCTTCCAACGCCGCGCCGAGCGCGGTCAGTGTTCGCACGTCATGCGGGGATTGGTTCAATTCCTTCACAAATGCCGGGACTGCTTCAGTGAATTTTCCCTGGCCGGCCAAGGCAGCAGCGAGGTTGTAGAGGCTTACCTGATCGTTCGGGGTTTTAGTAAGTCGATTGCGCATCCAGGTCTCTTCGAGCAGGAGACGCGGATCCGGCGCGCCGGGCTGCACGTTGACGGGCAACACCTGGAACCACAGATGCGCCATCTCGTCCTCTGAACGATTGCCGGCACGGACGCGAACGGGAGGGGTATGTGGGTTATGTACGTTGGCAGAGGAGTTGTCGTAGAGGTAGCGCATGTGAAGAACGGTGCCTTTCGGCAACAGAACCGGCTCCTTGTAGCGATAGACCGCCTGCCGGTCGATATCCCAATTGCGAATCCAAATAAGCCACTTCTTCTTACCGTCGGGCAGAATGGCCCAGCCCTGCATGTCGCGACCGAGGTAGTGAGCGTGAGGATAGACGCCTAATACATCCAGATCGACCGGCAAGGTCATCGAATCCTCCACGACGAAGTTCGCGTCACCAGCAGGAATGTCAAGCGCATCGTCGCGGTCCAGTGAAATAAGCATGGGCTGCTTGGCAGGAGGATTGGGGGTAAAGTAAAGACCGACCTCCGCATCGAGTGTCTCGGCTTTGCCTGATGGCTTGAGATGCATGTTCAGGATAAGGTCGTTCCCTGGATCGAGCCTCCATGGCATTCCCGCCGGTTCGATCAAAGCCGGAGTGTCAGGCTTCCAGAAAAGAAAATGACTGTCAGGGTCAAAACGTGAACCGGCATCCACCATCAAATCCATGCCGCTGATGCCGCTTTGCCAATCATTCGGAAACTGCCTGCGCAGAGAAGCGGTGCGATCGATGGTGATGTTGGCATGATGAACGATCTGTGGCGTGCCCGGACGGATTTCCATTGCCCGGATGTAGTGCGTCTGGGTGAGTGGATAAGGCAAGATGAAATTGCGAAAGACGTCGCCGCCTCCACCGGCAAGCGTGAAGGGGTGACTAACCTTGAGAATGAGATCGGGCTTGCCCATCAGCCAATTGGCATCGTAGTGAGGCGGCGCGGGTGCGATGGCGGGATCGCCCTGTGGCATCTTGTCTACGACCCATTGCTTAATAAGAGCGCGATCGTGATCGCTCAAGCGGCGTACATCGGCAAAATCACCGTAACCGGGCTCGGGCAACCATGGAGGCATGAATCGCGACTGGGTAACCACCATGAGTTGCGGGCCCCATCGCTTTGCATCCGTGTAGGTGAGCAGGCTGAAGGGACCCGCTCCGCCGGGATGGTGGCACGTAGCACAGTTTTTGTAGAGAATGCTTGCGACGTCACGGCTCCATGTCGGCACTGACGGGAGGCGGACTGTTGCCCTCCTTCCAACGCTGGAAGAATCGGCGGCGGGTTCCTGCTTGGGCGCGGGATTTGCACCGTAAACGGTCGATTCGCGCAGATTGTTGAGAAAGAAGATGCAAGCGGCTAAACCCGCCACCGCCGAAATGGAACGGATCCTCTTCATCACTTCTGTAGATAGACGATTGAACAGCCGACGGGCGGGCCACCGGATTGAGGGACGGGTTTGTCAGCCAGGGCGGCTGAAATGGCTGCTTCAAGATCGTGTTGCTGCGGCTGAGGGCGTTCCTGTCCGATGGAGAAATAACGATCGTCGATGCGGCCGCGATAGACTTCGCGGAGAACATCCCCATTCGACGTGAAAACGGCCGCCTCTGGCGTGGTAGTTACATGGGCAAGGTGGACGAGGTACTGGCGCGTGTCCAGCACTGTTGGTTCAGTAATGGCGAAGGCGTGATTGTGTTCCGCAACTGTGGACGAATTGTCCTCGGGGTTGGGAAATACCCACCATATGCGGACGCCCTGCTTCGTGAACTCACGATTTAAGCGTGCGATTTCAGGGACGTAGCGGTTGGAGATAGGACAATCACTAGCGGCAAAGATGAGAACCACGGCACGAATTCCCGGTCCGGCGAGTTGCTGGACAGGTCGACCTTGAAGATCCAGTCCGTAGGTCTCAATGGCATGTAATGACGCGCACGCTGAGACAACAAAACAAAGGAGCGTCGTTATGCGGAGGAGACGGATGCGCATGATACATGGCGACAATCGAGCCTGGCGGAATTCTACCAAAGCGGGACAACTGTTCGTGCGCGGATCGCGCATTGCTCAAAGGCCGAGTTTGGCCCACAATGCATCGACTTTCTCTTTGGTCGAGCTGTCCATTTCAATCATGGCGGGCCAGGGGCGGTCGAAGCCTTCCGCCTTCCATTTACGCGTGGCATCGATGCCCATCTTCGATCCGTAGTTGGGCAAGCGCGACGAATGATCGAGCGAGTCGATCGGGCCGAGCGTGAACTGAATGTCCCGTTCGGGATCGATGTTGTTAGCCACTCGCAAAACCACTTCGCCGATATTCTGCACGTCGCAATCCTCATCGACAACGATGATGCACTTGGTAAACATGGCCTGGCCCAGCGACCAGATCGCATGCATCACTTTGCGCGCGTGGCCTGGATAGCTTTTGCGAATCGAAACGACCATCAGGTTGTGGAAGACAGCTTCGACGGGAAGATGAATGTCGACCAGCTCGGGAATGGTCATCTTCATCGCCGGCAGAAAAATCCGCTCCACCGCCTTGCCCATCCACGCATCTTCCATCGGTGGCTTGCCCACAATGGTTGCGGCGTAAATCGGATCCTTGCGGTGCGTGATGCAGGTGAGATGGAAGACCGGGTATTCGTCGGTCATGGTGTAGAAGCCGGTGTGGTCACCAAAGGGGCCTTCGCTGCGCAGTTCGCCTAACTCCACGTAACCCTCGAGAATAATTTCGGCATGCGCGGGAACTTCAAGGTCGACCGTTTCGCACTTGACGATTTCAACCGGCTTGCCGCGAAGAAAGCCCGCGATCATGAACTCCTCGACTTCGGGCGGTGCGGGCACAATGGCGGAAAAAGTCGTCGCGGGATCGGTGCCGATGGCCACGGCGACTTCGAGCCGCGAGCCTTTCAGATTACCCAGCGAGACCTGGGGCAAGCCCCCGATCGAGGCGGTGGGAATTGCGACCGCGCCGCCGGCCGACTCTGCCATCGCGGCAACCCGCGCGCCTGCCGGGTCTGCTGTGGACGCCGACGCTGCTGCCGCACGCAGGGCTTCACGATAGTGTTCGGCGGCAACTTTCTGCCGCTGCCAGTGCATTCCCGTAGTTTGCCCGTCGTACACCTGCATGCGGTACATGCCGATGTTGCGCTTGCCGCTACGCGGATCGCGCGTGTGTACGCATGGCAGGGTGATGAACCGGCCGCCATCGTGAGGCCAGCACTTGAGAACAGGAAACGCGTTGAGATCGAAGTTGTCGCGAAGAATGACTTCCTTGCACGGCGCGTCTTTCGCGGATACCGTTTTTGGAAACGCACTGGTCAACGCGCCGAGCTGCGGTAGCATCTTGAGCTTGTCGAATAATCCCTCGGGAGCCTTCATGTGCATCAGCGATGTGATGCGCGCCGCGATCTCATCAAGTTTTTCGACCCCAAGAGCAAGCGCCATGCGCCGCTCGCTGCCGAACTGGTTGATCAGGACCTTGTGACCCGGATGTCCTTGGACATTCTCGAAAAGCAGGGCGGGACCGCCGGGAGCGTATTTGGATTTTGCAGGAGCGTCATTGCTCTTGGCGCTTGAGTGATGTCCGGCTCCCATCTTGGAGACGCGATCCGTGATCTCCGTGATTTCCAGCTCCGGCGAAACCTCTTCGTGGATGTGCTTGAGCTCGCCGTGCTTTTCAAGAGTCTTGATCCAATCGCGCAGGTCGTCGTAAGCCAAGGTTCATCGCTCCAGTCGTCAATCGTCCCACACTATACTAAGGCTTCGAAGCCCGTGCACTTTTGCCTTGGTGAACGTGGCTGTGGCATACTCGCCGCCGGGACGACCAAATTCCGAGGAGAAGAAAACGCCATGGCTATTCCCCCAAAAGCCAAACGCAAGACTAAAAGCAAGCCTTACTTTAAGTTGTTGAAACCGGAAGCGGTGGGCGAGGCTCCGTGGAGCGTGCCGGACCTTTGCACCGCTTATAACTGGCCCACTAACCTGGTCGGTGGTGGAATCATCGCCATCGTGGAGCTGGGTGGCGGGTGGGAGCAGTCGGACCTCAGCGCATTCTTCCAGTCGCTCGGCCAGCCCGCGCCCCAGATGACCGACGTCTCCGTGGATGGAACGCAGAACAGGCCGAATCAAAACGTGGGCTCCTCCGACGATCCGGACTACGAAGTGGCCCTGGATATCGAAGTGGCAGGAGCGGCTTATTTCGCAGCCACGGGCAAAGCGGCCACCATTCGCGTCTACTGGTCGCAAAATATCGACACGGCGGTGCAGAAGGCAGCTGAAGACGGATGCGATGTCTGCTCCATCTCTTGGGGCGCTGACGAAGCCGTCTGGGGCACCAGCGCCGTGCAGGAGATGGAATCCGTCGCTGCGTCTGCAACCAGCATGGGCATGGTTATCTTCGGCGCAGCGGGAGACAACGATTCCAGCGACGGCGGATCGACGCCGGCCAATGTGGATGCGCCTTCTTCGTGCCCGCATGTCGTAGCTTGCGGCGGAACCTTCAAGACTGCGACCACGGAGACGGTGTGGAATGACAATCCGGGCCAGACCAACGGCGAAGGCACGGGTGGCGGCTATTCGACAGTCTTCCCGGTGCAGTCGTTTCAACTTGGCGCGCCAACAGCACCGGCGAACACGCAATACGGAAAGGGGCGCATGGTTCCTGATGTCGCCGCGGATGCGGACCCAAACACCGGCTACACAGTTTACGTGCATGGATCGACGACTGTGGTCGGCGGAACCAGCGCGGTTGCTCCACTCTACGCGGGGCTATTTGCCAGCTTCGGAACCAAGCTGGGCTTCGTAACGCCAAAGCTTTGGCAAAATCAGGGCGCCTTTAACGACATTACGCAGGGCGGAAATGGGTTTTATAACGCAGGCCCCGGACCCGACCCGTGCAGCGGGATTGGCACGCCCATTGGGACGACAATTGCAGCGCTGTTTGTGACGTCGTGATAACTCAACTCGTGGCGGGCATGACTTGCACAAGTGGCATGACTGGCTCGATCGCATCAAGCGGATAGCCGAGCCGCTTCCACTCGTCGTATCCGCCGCGCAACGGGCGCACTCGTTCGATGCCAAGTTTGTGCAGCGTCATGGCCGTCCTGGCGGCCGTGGCTTCGCTGGGACACGTGCAGTAAAGAATAATGTCCCGATCGCGCGGGATCTCGTGGACGCGTTTGGTCAGCGTTTCTGGCGAAAGATGCAAGGCGCCAGGCAGCGTAAATGGATCGGGCAGCAGTTCCAGCGGATGCCGCAGGTCGACAATAAAGACGGGCTCACCGGCATCCATCTGGCGCTTCAGTTCCTCCGGCTCCAGGCGCGATGCGACAAGCTTACGCAGGAAGCGGCGACGGCGAACTAGGCGGCCGACGAAAAAGCCGATAATGCCGAGTACGAGCAGCACGCCGGAGAACCTTCCGACCCAGTTCAGAAGGCTGGGATCGCGCTTCAATGCGTCGCCGAAAAGCCGGCCGGCCCCCAGCAAAGCGCCCACCCAGAGTGTCGCGCCAATGGCGTCGAACAAGAGGAAGCGCTCCAGTGCCATTCCGTTCTGGCCGGCAACCGGCGGAGCGAGTGTAGCCAAGCCAGGCACAAACTTCGCGATCATCAGAGTGATTTCGCGCCGGCGGCCAAAGGAATCCTGCGTTCTGCGGACACATACAGTGGGCTCGAGCGAAAGCTTGCAGAGAACACGGAGCACGTGGTGGCCGAAACGCCTCCCGACGAGGAACCAGGCGGTATCAGAGGTTACGCAGGCGAAAATGCCCGCGGCCAACGCTAGGGGGAAACTCAGTTCATGTTCCGCGGAGAGCGCTCCGGCTGCCAATAGAACGGGGGTCGCAGGCAGCGGAATCCCCATCTGCTCCACCAGCACCCAGGCGAAGAGCAGTAAGTAGCCGTATGTCAGCAAAATATGTGTGGGCAACGCCATGGGAAAGTCGCGCTCGTGTTTGCCGGGGTGCCGGTCGTGCGACCCGGTTACGCAAGGAAGCTAAGTATACGATGTGGCAATTTCAAATTCGTTTCAAGCAGTATGTGCGTAGGCTTGCGGGGCGAAGGAAAAGGCCGCCCCGAAAGGCGACCTTCTCTCCACGCTTCACGAATTTACTGTTGCTGAACTGCCTGTGACACCGGCACCGCCGTCGGAGCCGCAACCGTCGATTGCGTACCCTTATCGGCGAAGTAATTGCGGTCCCAGAGATTCTTGTAGAATTCGCCGGTCAACTCCGCGGCACGGGGCCCGAAAGTGGGTCGCCCGCCTTCGAGAAAGAACACCGTGACCAAGTTGCCCTGCGGCGTGTCAGAGAACGAAACGAACCACCCGAACCGGGTGCCTTTGTCAGAGCAGGTTCCCGTCTTGCCAAAGACCGGCAGTTCCTGGAAGTTGGCGCGCAGGCGCCGCGCGGTGCCGTATTGGACGGCCCCGGCCATTCCATCCTGAAGATCAGGCACGAGCTTCGCAATATCGAGCGTACGCTTTACACGCGGCTGGAAGCTGGCGACCTCCAAGGGAGAAGTCGGGTGCTGCAGATAGTAGAGTGTCCCGCCATTGGCGATGGCCGCAACGAACGCACCCAGCTGCAGGGGCGTCATCGAGACACCCTGGCCGAAGCTGCACATGCGACCTACACCGCCCTCCGATTGGGCCAGCGGTTGATCCGGATAAACACCTAACTGCTCGCCGGGAATGTTGTAGCCGGCCAATTCACCCAGGCCGAACTGGGTGGCATAGTGGCGCACGCGGTCGAAGCCCAATTCGCGGCCAAGCTCTTCAAAATAGAGATTGTTGCTGTGGGCGAGAGCTTCCGTCATATTCATGCGGAAGCCGGGCAGCCGCACCAGCGTGTCCCGCGTGACAATTCCTTCGGAAAGAGCAGCCAGCGCCACAGAGAGCTTGATTGTCGAGCATGGCTCGGCGCCTGGAGAGAGCGCCAGCTTCTGGTTCACCATCGCGAGAATCCTGCCATTGGAGGGATCGATGACCACGGCCGTGCCGTTCATATCCCCGAGGGCGTCGATGGCTGCCTGACGAACGACCGGATTCTCCCCGGTTGTAATGTCATCGGCGAAGATATCGCCTGAAGCAAAGGAGCTCGCGGTGAAGCGCTCATAGTAGCGATGGCGATGGACCCGCAAAGAAGCGTGGCGCAAGGTCGCGCCTGAGTGAGTCGATCCAGCTGCGTATTTGCGATGACGGGTCGGAGCGGTGGTCGAAACCGAATGATGCGCCACAGCGTGGTGGTTTCTGGAGTGGCTAGTCACGGACAGATGCTGGTTTGCCGGCTTCGCATGGCGCAGAGTGTGAGGGGCGTCCAACCCGAATGCAACCACCTCAATCGATGCAAGAACCACCAAAGCCAGTCCACCGGCAAAAACATGGGCTAATCTCATTCAGTCGACTCCCAAAAACGTCTCTTGCCATGCGCATGCCCGCTGGGAGGCGCACTTCGTACCTGCAATCCGCGCGATTTTGGCCGCGAATAGACCTTCCCTGGACCAGCTCTTCCGGCTGTTGGCTGTAACCGAATGTACCAGTGATCCCGTTATGCGAAGGCAATTCTGTTACTTAGCTCTACAATAACCGATCTTTCGAAAATCCCAAACATCGATTTAGTAAAACGCAGATTGATTCAGGGCTTTTGTTCAATTCTGAACTCATTCTCTAATTGGAACAAGAATTCTGCCGTGATTCAGGTTACCGAAGAATCAGAAGGGTATCCATACCACTTTAGAACTGAAGTCGGCGCATGAAAGCCGGTACGTCCAGATCGCGTTCCGCTTCATCGCCGCCCCCCGTAACCCCCGGCGCGACGTGCTGCGGGGCACGATCATTCGCCGACAAGCGCGCTGCGCTTTCCAATTCTGAAGCGAAGTTCCTGGGCGACGGCGTGTAGGTCGGGTCTTCGTCCAGTTCCTCGAAATGCCCTGAAACCCCAACAGCTTCGGCCTCCTCGGCAACCCGCCGCGTGCGCGTGGACGAAGTCGCAGCTGAGTAGAATGTCGATTCGTCGCCCTCTTCTTCTTCACTCAAAAAGCGCGGAGCAGCTGAAGCTGAAGGTGCCGCCGGAACCTGACCGGGCTCACGCATCCAGTTCTCCATTGCCATCACGGGAACCGAAACGACGGGTGCTTCTTCCACGCTCAACATGCGTGCACGGCGTTCCGGCATCTGGTCGCGAAAACCGGTGGCAATCACGGTGATTTTGACCTCGTCGCCCATCCTTTCGTCCTGCACCGCGCCAAAGATGATGTTCGCGTCCTCGTGAGCCGAGGATTGAATCAGCGTGGAAGCCTGGTTCACCTCAGAGAGCTTCAATGAACTCGAACCCGTAATGTTGATGAGGATGCCGCGCGCACCGTCGATGGCGCCCGCGTCCAGCAGCGGCGATGCCATAGCTGCCTGTGCTGCCTCGATCGCGCGATTCTCACCAGAGCGGACTGCCGTACCCATGACCGCATGCCCCATGCCGGCCATTGTCGTCTTCACATCCGCGAAGTCGCGGTTGATGATGCCGGGGATTGTAATAATATCGGAAATTCCCTGCACGCCCTGGCGCAGCACGTCATCGGCAATGCGGAAACTCTCGAAGAATCCTGCATCTTTCGCCACGGCAAGAAGCTTTTCGTTGGGAATCACGATCATCGTGTCGACGCTCTCGATCAGCTCTTTGAGACCGCGCTCTGCCTGCTGCAAGCGGCGCTTGCCTTCAAATGCAAACGGGCGTGTGATGACTGCGACCGTAAGAATTCCCATTTCGCTGGCCAACGATGCAATGACCGGCGCTGCCCCTGTGCCCGTGCCCCCACCCAGCCCGGCAGTGACAAACACCATGTCCGCGCCTTCGAGAGCTTCAATGATCTTCTCGGAGTCTTCAAGCGCAGCGCGCCGGCCTACATCGGGATTCGCTCCAGCGCCCAACCCTGATGTGAGCCGCACGCCCAGCTGCAACTTCACCGGGGCCTGAGAAAGTTTGAGCGCCTGCACGTCGGTATTCGCCGCGATAAACTCCACGCCTTCGAGGCCAGCCTGGATCATGCGATTGACGGCGTTGCCGCCGCCGCCGCCCACGCCGATCACCTTGATGCGGGCGCCACGCACGCTCTCATCGTGAAACTGAATCCGCATTTCTCCGGCTTCTTTATCCTGTTCCATCGCGGCTTGGTCCTCCTTGGCGCTATCCATAAATTCCTTCTAAAAACTTGCTGCAAAGATGGCGCGCAGTTTGGCGCGCAGGCTGTTGTTTTCCGCGGCACGAGTCACGCGCGTTCGGTGGGAGTATAAAAGCATTCCAATCGGCATGGCGAAGCCCGGGTTCACCAACTCCCCCGGCATGTTGGAAAGACGCACCGGCATTCCAGTGCGAGCCGGCACCCTCAATTGGCTCTCAGTAATGTCGAGTATTCCGGGCAACGACGCTCCGCCGCCGGTTAGAACGCATCCCGCACCCAGCGCTTCCACCACGCCACCCAGGCGAAGGCTCTCTTTGACAAACTGCATCAACTCGCGCGCCCTTGGCTCCAGTATCTCAGCAATATTGCGTAACGCAAGCTTCTGGGGCTGTGGATTAGCGAGCTCAATTTCGGATTCCTGGGGAACCGCGGTCACCACGCAGTGGCCGAACTGGCATTTCAGATCTTCCGCCTGGGCCTTGGGCATCTGCAGGCCGACTGCCAAGTCGTTGGTAAAGTGCGTGCCGCCGATCGGCACAGAGGCCGTATGCACCACGGCGCCCTCAAAGAAAACCGCCAAATCACTCGAATGCGCGCCTATGTCGAGCAGGCACACACCGAGTTCGCGTTCATCGGCAGAGAGGGTCGCCTCGGCCGCGGCAATCGACTCGAGAACTGCCTCGGTCACTTCAAGCCCGGCGCGATTCGCGCACGTGACGGTGCTTTGAAGCGCGCTGCCCGAGCAGGTAGCAATGTGCAAATCGACTTCAAGCCGCGAACCGACCATGCCCACGGGGTCGAAGATTCCCGGCTGATCGTCGAGAATGAACTGGCGGGGCAACAGATGCAGAATCTCGCGGTCAGGCGGACGCTCGACCGCGCGGGCTCGCTCGATCGCGGCGCGCACGTCATCGCGCGTAATCTCGCGCATGCGGTTTCCCAAGTCGAATCCGCCGTTTGTATTGAGTCCGCGAATATGCGGACCACCCACCCCAACGACGCAATCGTCGATGTTGACCCGAGCCACCCATTCGGCTCGCTCATTGGCAGCTTTCACGGCCTTCGCGGCGAGGCCAAGATCGGAGATGAGCCCTTTGCGCATGCCCGCCGACTCCACGATGCCGTGGCCGCGATAGCGCAGCGCCCCTTCATTCAGATCGGCTGCCAGTACGCGTGTCCATGCGCTTCCAATGTCGAGAACTACGATCAGGTTGTCCTGTTTCTCGCTCATCGTTCGGGACTCACTGACCCTGGGGTGCTGCCGCGGGCGGACGGTTCTTGGTTGGTGATTTCTTGGTCTGTTTCTGTGCGACTGGTTTGGACGGCGCATGCTTCTTGTCTTTGGCTTTTGCGGCCACGCTCTTCACGGAACCTTTTGCGGGCGTTTTGCTGTTCACATGTTTCACTGCAACGGCATGGTTTATCGCCGGTTTCTTGGCGGCCTGACTCGGGACTGGCAATTCTGCGCTCGCGATGCGCTTGGCTGGATCGGGCTTCGCCTTTTCAGCGTGGGTGGGCGGCGTGGCAGCGGCGGCGGTTTTACCGTTGTCGGCAATGGATGCGGACTGAGTCTGGTTCGCGGCGCCCGGCGTCATCTCCAGGACCACCTGCTGCTCATAGCGCAAATCAACGGCCGCAAGTTTGGGATACTGCGCCCGCCACTCGGCGATGTGCGCTTTGTAGCGCTGATAGCGATCGAGAAAACGATCCTGGCCAAAGTGCGCAAGAACGTCCGTCCCCTGCTCCGGCATCAGCACGCGGGCATCTTCGGGATCGGTCAGATCAATCTCTGAAATCTGGTCGGAGAGACGCTGGCCATTTCCGTCGAGCTCTCCCATGAGGCGCAAATAAAGTTCGACGCGAGCTCTGCGCGACGGCAACGGATCGCCGCCATCGATACCTGTCAGCACAGGGAACGAATAATGATGCTGGCTCATCATCCCCGGCGGCATATTGAGCAGGACGCCGTTCGCATCGACCAGGCCGATCTGCTGGCCGTGCCGCACAAACGCTACAGGCTGGCGCTCGACGATCGCGACACGAATCTGATCGGGCAGCAGCCGCATCACGGTCGCCTGCTGTACCCACGGAATTTGTTCCAACTGCTTGCGGCGCTCGGCAAGCGGCACAAAGAAGATGTTGCGGCCGATGTCTTCCCCGAAAACCGGCAGCAGCTCTGCGCGCGTCAATTCGGCGAGCCCTACGACCTGGATGTTGCTCGTCCCGGTGATGCGGAAGTGCGGATCGTGATCGAGAAAAGACTTGCAGACATGAAAAGCGTAAGCGAAGGTGCAGACGACAACCAGCAATCCGAATGCGAGGAACGCGCGACCCCACGTGCTCGCGGGGCGCCGCCACGGAGAACGCGGCGAAGCAAACCGTTTCCTCCGCGGTCCCGAGGGATCGTCTTCATCGTCCACTTCGAGAGGCAGGCCGCGTCCGGAAACGGGCACACTCTGCTGCACGCGCCGGAAGCGGGATTCCGCGGGCGCATCATCTTCCCAAACAAGGGACCGGGTTCGGTTGCTTCCTTGAGTCGCCACGCCTGATCGATTCGTGAGGTTCGCCAGGCTCAACTATAGATCGCTCAGCTGTGGCTTTTGACCGCGTGGCGACGGGGGGAATCCGTACCGTAACTGGCAAAAAGTAACGGGGCGATGTGCGGCTAGATTGCGCGCGAGCATTCAATCGGGTCCGACGAAGCTGCGCGGATTGCGGGCAGCGCCGACGCCAGGAGCGCCATCGCGATCATGCAGCCCATGGAACTGATATAAATAAACGGATTCGCTCCGCTGACGCCAAACAAAAATGCGCCCACGATCCGCAATCGCGCGCACGATGTAGAGATCGCCGATTATCACTGATATCGAGGAGGGACCGATGGCTATTCATCGACCAGCGAACGGATGGAACCTGAAGAGGGTCAGCACCCATCCGGGTGAGATGTTGCGCGAAGAGTTCCTAAGCCCTCTGAACCTATCGCAGAATGCTCTGGCAATGAAGCTCCGGGTGCCTGCAACCCGCATCGGCGAAATCGTCAAGGGCAAGCGCGCCATCAGCCCAGATACAGCGCTCCGTCTCGCACGGTTTTTTGGAAACAGCGCCGAGTTCTGGATGAACCTGCAGCAGATGTACGACCTCTCCAAGGCAAGATCGGAACTGAAGAAGACGATTGAGCGCGAAGTCGAAGTCTATGGGGAGCATGTGGCGTAGCGAACAGCGGTCATTGATCAAGCTAAAGAGCCCATTGCAAACTTCTTCAATCCGCAATGTTGACAACGCTTGGAAAAAATCCATCCGGTCGAGCTTCTTGCAAACTGCTCTCCGCAACGAGGACAACTAAACTGATTAATTTCCGCAGCCGCAAATGCGAACCACACTATCCAGGCGCCAGCAAAAAAGTAGGCTGGAACAAACGTATCGAAGAGACCGTGCGTGATAGCCGCAAATGTGCCGACGGCTGGAACAAATAACACCCAAACCAAAAACAGCTTCCAACGGAGCTGTCTGAATTTTTTCCGATCCGACGAGTATTCTCGAACGACTGCCATTCTTGCGCTTAATTTGCCTCCTAAGCTGCTCACGCCCACTCCAGCGTGTGCACCGAATCCGCGGGCAGATCGATCTCCAGCGCCTTTGCACCCAGCACGAGCTGTACCTGCTTTTGCGCGCCTGCATTCGCCAGCACCACCACAAAGCTGCCATCGGGATTGCGGAATCCAGCGTGCGACACAGAGCCACCCGCTCCGTCGAAGCCCACACCATCCGTCGCAAAAACGCGCGCGCCGTGTTTGATGTGTTTGGAGTAGTGCGCGAAGGCCCAGTACTGCCCGCTGCGCGTGATCTTGTGCGTCCCATTCTCGATCGTCACGACGCCGCCGCAAGAGAACGGCCCGACGTTCGGCTTGCCCTTCTCATCCAGCGCCAGATTCCACGAAGTGATCGACCGCGCCCAGTTATTCAGGATCCCGTTGAACGTATCGGCCCACTTGGTAAAATCCGTCTGGTAGTCGGGTTGCTTCACGTCCGGTCCGCCTTCAGTCCAGTACGCGCTCTTTTGCGGAAACGCCTCGTGCACGCGTGTCATCGCCGAAGGCTCGCCCACATAGCCGTGCCACGCAATGCCGTCAATATACTCGTACGCATCGGGATCGCTGAGCTCATCAATCGCTCGTCCCCACAGGCTGTAATTGTGGTCGAGTACCCAGATCTTCGTCGGCAATCCAGCCTTGCGCAGTGCGGGTCCCAGATGGCGCTTCACAAAATCCATCTCCTGCTCCTGCGCCCACAGGCAGGCGGGCATGTTGCCCTCCTGCTCCGCGTCGGTCTCGTTTTGCACTGTGACCGCGTCGATTGCGACTCCTTCCGCTTTGTAGCCATCGAGAAATTTCATGAAGTACTTCGCATAAGGCCCGAAGCTGGTCTTGCGCATCGCACCGCCCAGCATGGAGTTATTCGGCTTCATCCATCCCGGCGGGCTCCATGGCGACGAGAAGAGAAACAACTCCGGATTCGCCTTGCGCGCCTCGCGCAGAACGGGCAGGATGTACGCCTTGTCGTGATCGATCGAAAACTTCTTCAGTTCCGGATCGGGCTCCGTGCTGTCATCGAAGCTGTATACCGTGCGCGAGTAGTCGCTCGCGCCGATGCACGTACGGCACACATTCATCGCCATCTCATCGGGCGCGAACATCTCATGCATCAGGGGCGCACGTTCGGCATCGCTCAGTTGGCTCAGCACGTAGCAGGTGGCATCCGTCACGGCCGCACCGAAGCCGAGCACCTCCTGCTTCGTCGCTGCTGGATCAAGCGCGATGGCTTCGGCAGCAGCCTGACCGGCTGGCCTCCAGGCCAGGGATTCTCCCGGTGCATGCCGGCGGTCGCGATGGGTGCTCCAGACCTTTACTTGTCCTGATGCCTGTCCCCAAGCCGGCATTCTTTGCGATAAAGTCATCGCCGCTGCGGCTCCGGTGGCGGCCTTCAAAAATCCCCTGCGCGAACTCTTCCCCATATGTGCTCCTCAAGTCACCCAAAATCGTGCCCGCCGCATCATAGCAGGGCGATACGCCGAAGTGAAACGATTAAGCAGAAGACTTTAGATGAATTGAGGCGCGTCTAACTAAGACGATTTCGACTCTTCGAGAGCGGTCAGAATCTGCGGCCCCAACTGGCTGACGCTGCCCGCGCCGAGCGTCAGGATCAGGTCGCCTTCGCGGGCCTGTGAGGCCACGGCAGCGACCGCAATAGGAAAGTCAGGCGCGAACTGCACCATCGGTCCCTGGACCCGCTCGGCAAGCAATTCAGCCGTGATCCCCGGCAGCGGTTCTTCACTCGCAGCGTAAATAGGAAGGACCACAACCGTGTCCGCATCACTAAACGCCGCGCCAAACTCGTCAAGCAGATCGCGCGTGCGCGTATACCGGTGCGGCTGAAAGACGACATGAATGCGCCCGCGACTCGCTTCGCGCGCAGCCGCCAGCGTGGCGCGAATCTCCGTGGGATGGTGACCGTAATCGTCGACCACCGTGACGCCGCGGACGCAGCCCTTGCGCTGGAAACGCCGGTCGACTCCGCGAAAATTGTGCAGACCCTCGGCGATTTTTCCCGGCGCCACTTCCAATTGATGCGCGATCGCCACAGCTGCAGTCGCATTCAGCACGTTGTGCCGCCCCGGCACATGAAGTTCAAACGGCCCGAGGGCGCCCGACTTCGTCCCCACGCGAAAGCAGGAGTAACTTCCTGCTTGCGATGCCAGAAATTCGAGACGATAATCCGCCTCTGTTGCCACGCCATACGTAAACACACGACGCTGCACTTTGGGCAGAATCCCTGCAAGCTGTGGGTTATCCAAACACGCAGTTACCGCGCCATAGAAGGGTACCTTGTCCATGAAGGTCAGAAACGCCTGCTCCACGTCGAGCATGTCGCGATAACAATCCATATGCTCGCGGTCAAGATTCGTAACCACGGCGAGAATCGGCGATAACTTCAAAAACGAGCGATCGCTTTCGTCTGCCTCCGCGATCAGAAACTGGCTCGCGCCGAGCTTCGCATTCGAGCCAAGTGCGTCCACGCGGCCGCCCACGACCACCGTCGGATCGAGTCCTCCCGCAGCCAGCACCGCCGCCACCATCGATGTAGTCGTTGTCTTGCCATGCATGCCGGCGATGGCGATACCGTATTTCAGGCGCATCAACTCTGCCAGCATCTCGGCGCGCTGAATCACTTGAATCTTGCGGGCGCGCGCTTCCAGCACTTCAGGGTTCGTGACGACGACAGCTGAGCTCGTGACGACCACAGTCGCGCCGACTACGTTGCGCGCATCATGCCCTTCATAAATCGTGGCTCCCAATTGCGCCAGGCGATCGGTCACCGGGCTGCGCCGCAGATCGGAACCGGAGACTCTGAAGCCGAGGCTCAGCAGAATCTCGGCAATACCGCTCATGCCGATCCCGCCGATTCCGATGAAGTGCGCGTGCTGTGACGTGGCAAACATTGGGGAGAAACTCAAGATTACCATTCGCGCAGCGCAGTGGTTTCCTCTGCAAAAATGCCCCTTATCCGCTCGCAAAACGAGCGGCGATAAACCCTAAAACGCGCGAAAGTTGCGGCGATTTATTTCGCTTCGTAAGCGCAACACTCGCACACACCCGCTGTTCAATCGGAACATAACCGGCACGCTGAAGGCAGCAGGATTCAAGCCTGAAGCAAAGAAAGCCGGACTGACCGATGGCAAATCGGGCTGGGTGGGACGGAGGAAATATGTTCAGCATGAAAAAGTGGATGCTCGGTGCAGCGGTATTGGCAGGCGGATTGGGCCTGGGAACGACGCAGGCGAAAGCCGCTGAGTTTGGTGTTTATGTTCGTGGGCCGGTGGCCTATGCTCCTCCGTGCCCAGGACCGGGATATGCGTGGGCGGCCGGCTACCACGCCAATGGTTATTGGGTCCCGGGACGCTGGAACTTCATCGGTGTGCGTGGTCCTGCTCCGATCACCCGGTTTGACTATCATCGCGACTTCGACCGCGACCGTGGCTGGGATCGCAACCACTTCGATCATGACCACTTCCACAGGTAGCTCGCTCCGAACGGGAATGCAGCGGCCTCTCTTCAACGGAGGGGCCGTTCTGCCTCTGGGAGATCAGATCCCCACACACGCAAGTTTGCACTGCGGTAACGCGATGCGGAATGGGTTGTTCGGATTCAGGAAAAAGCAATCGGACAGCGCCGTTTTCTTGTGCGATTCTTGCTCGAATCACCGCAACTTATCGGCGCGTTTGTTGTTCCAATATACAGATGCCGGTTAGGGCAGAACATCCCACTCCGGCGGGTGCTGAAAAACGGTGGTCAGCCTCCGGATTCCGAATCCAGATAGGCAGGACGGGACAGCACATGGAGGATTTCATGAAAAGTTTTCGGCTGGTTCTGATGGCAATGCTCCTGGCTCTGCCGCTTGCTTTCGCTGCAACGGCAAATGCTCAGGTTGGGGTTGGGATTGGCGTCGGTCCGGCGGTTGCAGACGCGCCCGATGCCTATGGTCCCCCGGTCTGCGATTGGGGCTACTATCCTTACGCCCCTTACGCCTGCTCTCCCTATGGCTATTACGGTCCTAGCTGGTTCGCCGGCGGGTTCTTCATCGGCGCTGGGCCGTGGTATCGCCGGGGCTGGGGATACGGCGGCTATGGATATCGCGGCGGCTACGGATACCGTGGCGGCTACGGGTATCGCGGCGGATACGGCTACGGCGGACGGGCGCCCTACGGCGGCGGAGTTCATGCCTATGGCGGTGCACCCCATGGATACGCAGGTGGCGGATACGCCGGTGGTCATGTTGGCGGCGGTTATGCTGGTGGAGGCCACGCAGGTGGCGGATTCTCCGGCGGAGGCCATGGTGGCGGCGGTGGCGGTCACCGGTAAGTTCACTTAGATTCGAGGACAAGGCCCGTCTGCTTCGGCAGGCGGGCCTTCTTGTGTCTGCTGGTTCCTGCTGACAGGCTGAGCTCGTTCCAGGAAACGGCCTCTAGAATCTGCGAGACTGAGTGGAAGAGGCACAACTTGGCATTGCGGGTTCTTATCGCCGGGGGAGGCACCGGTGGCCATATCATTCCGGCGCTCGCCGTGGCGCGGCAACTGGTCACGCGCCACTCCGCAGAAGTCCTTTTCGTCGGCACGGAGCGCGGCTTGGAGACGCGGCTCGTTCCCGAAGCCGGCTTTCCGCTTCGCCTCATTCACGTGGGCCCGCTGAAAAACGTCTCGTTCGCCACGCGCCTCCGCACCTTGCTCGACATCCCCGCGAGCCTCTTCGCCTGCCGCCGCATCCTTCGCGAGTTCAAGCCGCAGGTCGTGTTGGGAATTGGCGGCTACGCATCCGGGCCGGGCGTCGCGGCGGCTCTTCTGCTCAGGGTGCCCACTATGCTGTTCGAGCCGAACGCCATGCCGGGACTGGCCAATCGCCTGGTCGGCCAGCGTGTGCGGGCCGCTGCGGTCAACTTCCCTGCCGCCGCTCGCTGGTTCCGCAACCCCGAGGTGACGGGAATCCCAGTGAGGCCAGGCTTCTTCGCGCTCGAGCCTCCACCCTCGGGTGCGGCGCCGCATCTGCTCGTCTTTGGTGGATCGCAAGGAGCACGCCTCTTCAACCAGGCCATGCCGCGGATTCTTTCGGCGCTGCTCAATGCGGTCCCTGAGCTGACAATCCTGCATCAGTGCGGAGCGCGCCATGTGGACGTGACGCAGACGGCTTTTGCTGCGAGCGGCGCCGACCCGGCACGCTGGCTCGTGAGCGCTTTCCTCGATGACATGCCGGCATGTTTCGCGCGCGCCAACCTTGTCATGTCCCGCAGCGGCGCCTCGACCGTGGCGGAGCTGGCGGCCGCCGGCAAGCCTGCCCTGCTTGTCCCGTTTGCCGCAGCGGCCGACGATCACCAGAAGCGCAACGCCGAAGAGATGGCCAAGGCCGGAGCCGCCGTGATGCTGACCGAGCTGGATCTCGCCGGTCCCGACAAACTGCTTGAGGCGCTGAAGAAACTGCTTATGTCTCCCGAGCGGCTGGCGGCGATGGCTGCGGCGGCCAAGGGACAAGCGCATCCTGGCGCAGCCGAACGCATCGCCGATAGGCTCGCGGAGTTGGCGGCTCGATCGCGGTAGCTGAAACAGTTGTCAGTCGTCAGTGTCAGTAATCATGGGTTGTGCTCCGGCTAACACCGGGTGCCGGGGTTCCCACTGATAGTCACTCGTTCGTGAGGTGAAGGCACGCCCTCCAATGTTTGCGTTTTCCCACAGCACATTTGCACAAGATTTGGCCTTACTGTGGATTAGGCATTCTCGAAATTGCTTTAGGCCGAAAAACACCCAAGTAATCTTTTCCCAAAACCATTAGGACAAGGTTTTGCCCCTGAGGTGGACCAATCTGCCACTTTCGTGGCCTCCCCAAGGGTGATGCGTAGTCCCAAAATGCATTCAGCGGAATCTGCGGCTGAAGCTGTCGGTACTGAGACATGAATGCGCGGCCTCTCCAAGGTCATCCGCGATAGGAAGAAAATCGTCTACCAAATCATGATGAGGGGGATTGAAGCGCGTGGTCCTCAAGTTGGGAATAAGAAATCAAGTAGCGACTCTGCTGCACGAAGCATCGTTTTCCGCTAAGCCCTCGGCCAAGGAAGCGTTGAAACACGGGGTCATTGACGAAGGCCTACGCACGATTTTCGCGCAGGGTCACTGTGTTCTCGGCGCAAAACCCCGCATCGAGACAATCGATCCCCGAAGATGGAAGTTAGCTGATGGTAAGCAGGAATATCTCATCAGGGATCTCGGTGATCATCTAGTCGTTATCCGCGAGAAACATCCCGCCGTTGGCCGCTTTCTGGAATTCCTCGCATTCCAAGCCAAGCCAAGATACGACAACTTGCGATGGCGCGCGCGCCAAAGGTGCTTGCAGTGCTCCTGGACTGTGAAGAAGAGGCTGCGTGAAAAGCCGAAAAAGCTGATGGTCAATATCGGCTCCGGGAGCTGGTACGTCCCCGATTGGAAGATCCTGGAGTATCGCGGACCATGGTACAGCTTCTACGCCCCTGGATTCATTGACTATGGGCATGATCTAACCAGCAAGAATCCCTTCCCCTTTGCCGATAATTCAGTCCATTTGTTCTACTGCGAACACGTTGTCGAACATCTGAAGGACGAATGGTGTGAGCACCTGTTCCGCGAGGTCTTCCGCAGTCTCGAGCCAGGTGGGGGTTTCCGAGTCATCATGCCGGATACCGGGTTGATCTATGACCGGCTGCGCGAGCGGGACGCTGCGTTTTTCAAGAGCTGGATGGACCGTGATAACTCCACCATCGAAGAGGCATTTTGCACTCTCGTTGCCCAATCGCGACCGCTTGAGAAAGCGGATATCGAGTGGAGGCTCGTCTCCATGACGAAGCATGAGTTTCTCGATTGGTGCAAACAAGGCCTCGAATATGACTGGAGGCGGGCGGGCGAGCACATCAACTGGTTCGATTTCGAGAAACTCTCAGGAATGCTGCAGGCAGCAGGTTTCTCCAATGTGCGTCGCAGCAAGCCACAGGGAAGCCAATTCCAGGAAGCGCGTGGACCAAAGTTCGATACGCGCCCCTCGTATTCCTTGCATGTCGATTGCGTGAAGCCCTGATTATGGCTGTGGCGGCCAAAGGGCAAGCGCACACAGGCGCTGCGGAGCGAATTGCCGATCGGCTCGCGAAGCTGGCGGGTCGATGCGCAGTAGCGATCGGCAGCGAACAAGGAAAAGGGGGGATTTAAGAACACCGAGTGGGGAAATTCTCTGCAAGAGGTGGGCGGGAAACTGCGCGTTGCGCAGCACAACGGTTATTAACGAATTGATCATCCCCCCAAGGGGGTGGGGTCACAGGGGCTGCGATTTGGAGTGCTCGGCCTCGGCGCTCCCGGCGACCTGGGCTGCGTAGAGAAGTTTCGAGGCCTCCCGGACGTCGAAGACATCGAGGGCGATCCCGTGGGCCACGCACGCGATGAAGTCGCGGATGTTTCCGGTGCCGCAGAGAGGCGGCAAGGCCTCGCGGTAGGCCCTGTGGCCTTTTTTGACCGCAAGTACCGATCCCACGCGAAGGGCTTCCAACTCTCTTGGGTCGTTTGCTAACCGGCTCCCATCTTTGAGATTGACCGGCTCGCCCTCGTCGGTGAGGAGACCTAGTTCCGTCATGGCGTCGCGGCAGCAGACGATGGCAGGGTTAATGAGGGCAGGAATGCGAAGCCTTGCTGCGAGTTGGGTCTGGAGTTCGTCGGCAGTCATGCTGATCTTTCTGGCCGAGATTTCGGCGCTGCGAATCAGCGATCAGTGATCAGTGGTCAGTGATCAGATTCGGCTTGCGACTTCTATTGTGCGACGGAAGGACCTAATTTTCTGCAATGACAGTGAACAGTGGACAGTCTGGAGCTAGCTGGAGTGCTTCTTGGCGAAGCCGATGCTGGACTGGATGCTAATGGCAACGATGCCCGCAAGGAAAACCACAAGCGACGCATAATTCGTGGCGGAAACGTCTCCGACGCGAAAGAGGACGTAGCCTACGACCAGATTCAGCAGCGCCCAGAGCACATTGACGGTGGGCGAGGACAAACCTTTGCCGGGAGGGTGAGCGAAGGGCGTGGGAAAGCGGTCGCCCGAGACGCCATGGACGAAGTGGGGCACGAAGTTGGCGAGAAACATTCCGGCGAAGAAGCAGGCGATGTAGTCGTACCAGGGCATCTTCGGTTTCCTAATTGTCGCTGAACATGCCTGAAGCGCAGGCTCCGCCGCCGCAGCAGGGACCGCCGGAAGCGCAGGGTGGTGGCGCGTCGGCGTGGGCCGAAGCGTGTGTATGTCCTGGCCCCTTGGTGATGGCCCCCGCTCCTCCACTGATGAGCCGGTGGACGTGTCCGCCACACGTGGGGCAGAGCTCGAGGGCCGGGTCAGACATTTTCTGGCGCTGGTCAAAACGGGCTTCACAAGCATCGCAAAGGTATTCGTAGGCTGGCATAGTTTCCCTGCATCCATATTAGACTCGCTCTTCATCCGCCGCCGAAAAGGGATACCAACACCCACAAGGGATTGACGAAAAGGGGAGAGCCTGTGTTGAATTGGGCATCTTCCTCTGGACAACGTCGTTGTTGGAGCCGGAGTTGTTGGAGCAGGGAGCGGACGCGTGTCCATCGATTCAGTCTTGCTGGCGGCGGGCATCCCTGCGGAAGCGCTGGTGGTGACGCTGCTTTTTTGGCGCCGCGTGTACCGGCAGCTCCCTATCTTCAGCGCGTATCTCGTGTGGGGGCTGTTGATCGATTGCGCGATGCCCGTGCTGCAGTCGCACTTCCCAGGCGCCTACATCCGTATCTACCTGGTGGAGTCGTCGCTCGATTCCCTGTTGCAGTACGGAATCCTGGTGGAGCTGGCCTGGGCCGTGCTGCGGCCATTTCATGCCCTGCCGCCGCGGCGAGTGCTGGCCGTCAGTGCGCTGGGCGTGCTGCTGGCGGGTGCGCTGGCGTGGCCGTTTTCTTCGGCACCCGAAACGGTCGCGGCCCATTGGGATTTTGTGCTGATTATCCGCCTGCAGCAGACGTTTTCGATTCTGCGGGTCGTAATCTTTCTGGTGCTGGCAATCGCGAGCCATTGGCTGACCGTGGGGTGGCGCAACCGCGAACTGCAGGTGGCCACAGGGCTGGGCGTCTATTCCCTGGTGAGCCTCATAGGGTCGCTCGTGCACAAGCACCAGTCCGTGACAGCCCCTAGTTATCACTGGGTGGAGGTTGCAATCTCTGCGAGCTATTTGGGTTCGCTGTTGTATTGGCTGGTGAGCTTTGCGCAAAAGGAACCGCCGCGCCCAGTACTGCCGGAACACGCGAAGGACGTGCTCTCGGAGCTGGCGCAGACAGCGCGCGGCCAGCACGTAGCGCTGAAGAAGCGGCGCGGCGCGGCGCGAAGGACGGCGAAATAGAATAGGCACGTAAGTCTTCCCTTGCGACCCTCCTGCCCTTTATTAGCAACGTGAGAACTCCCTGCGATTTCTCTGTCTCCTTGTATTGTCAAGCGCTTAAGCTTTATCAACTCTGGAAACTTGCACGAGGATTAGTGCAAATATATTTGCCTTCTCTTCGCCTTTTGATTAGACTATGGATCAGAATTTCTTTGACGAGTCTCGAGAGCAATCGCAGATCAAAGCCAGAATCATTTCGAAGTACTTTTGGGCTTGGGCCAAAGTGATTATTCCTTCCGCGAAGCGGCGTGACAATCGGATTGCCTATATCGATTTGTTCGCAGGTCCGGGAAGATACCGGGACGGCACAATGTCGACGCCACTAAAGATTTTGGAGCAGGCGATTGCCGACCCCGATATGAGCCGAATGCTCGTAACCTTGTTTAACGACAAAGACACAAACAATGCGAGGGAACTAGAAACTGCCATTGCAAGTCTTCCTGGGATCGAAAAGCTGAAATACAAACCAACAGTTGAAAATCAGGAAATTGGAACCGAGATCATCCAACTGTTCAGCAAGATGAACATGGCTCCTACTTTCTTCTTTGTTGATCCGTGGGGCTATAAGGGATTGTCGTTGGGGCTGGTCAATTCTGTACTCAAGAATTGGGGATGTGACTGCATCTTTATTCTTCAATTACAACCGCGTCAATATGGGGCTGTCGAATGATGTGGTAAGGGAGCACATGAACGTGCTCTTCGGTTCTGAAAGGGCTGACCGAATACGCGAGCAGCTAATCGGATTGAATCCTCAAGAGCGAGAGTCTCTCGTTGTTGAGGAACTTTCACTAGCCCTCAAAGAAATGGGCGGCAAATTCGTACTTCCGTTTTCGTTCAGAAATGAGAAGGGATCTCGAACGACACATCATTTGATTTACGTCAGCAAGGCCTTTCTCGGCTATGAGATCATGAAGGAAATAATGGCACAAGAGAGCTCAGAGGCTGTTCAAGGAGTGCCTTCGTTCGAATATTCCCCTGCCTCAGAAAGATTTCCGTTCCTATTTGATCTCACAACACCGCTAGACGATTTAGGCGTGGAACTGCTGCGCAGATTTGCGGGCCGAAAGATGACCATGTTTGAGATTTACATGGAACACAACATCGGACGGCCCTTCATAAGCCGGAACTATAAGCGGGTTCTAAACAAACTGGAAGAAGCAGGCAAGATAAACGCCAACCCGTCTGCGAAAGAGCGACGCAGGCAAAAGGGCGAGCGCACCTTCGCGGATCACGTAATTGTCACTTTCCCCAAAGGTGGTCCGAAATGAGTGCAAATTCCTCGATCGAATGGACAGACGCGACATGGAACCCAGTCAGAGGTTGTTCCAAGGTGAGCCCTGGGTGCAAACACTGCTACGCCCAGACTTTCGCGGAACGGTTCCGCGGCGTTCCCGGGCACCCGTACGAACAAGGATTTGATTTGAAGCTCGTTCCAGCAAAGCCTCTCGACCCATTCAAATGGAAGTCTTCGAAAATGGTGTTCGTGAACTCAATGAGCGATCTTTTCCAAGATGGCATCGACGCAGGTTATATAAGACGAGTAGTCGGTGTGATGGTCGAGGCAGACTGGCATATCTATCAGGTTCTTACGAAGCGAGCCGAAAGAATGCAAAGCTTGCTTTCGGCGGATCTCCAATTTGCGGGAGCAAAAGAAAACATCTGGTGGGGAGTAAGCGTCGAGGATAAAAAATACGGGTTGCCCCGCATCGAGAATCTGCGACGCAGTCCAGCAAAGGTTCGATTCCTTTCGATTGAACCGTTGCTTGAAGATCTTGGCGAGGTCGACCTTTCAGGAATCCATTGGGTAATTGTTGGAGGCGAGAGTGGGCCGGGTGCTCGACCATTGAATCCCGCGTGGGTCGAGCGATTATTGCAGCAATGTCGAAAGCAACGCGTTCCGTTCTTTTTCAAGCAATGGGGCGGAGTCAATAAGGGCAACGCAGGACGTCTCCTTAACGGCCGAACCTATAATGAATTCCCGCCGATTTCGCATTCGATCCGCGAACGGCCCCGTCGCTACAAGGACCCACAGGTCGCCGATCTTATTCAGCTTGCGATTTGACAGGGCACGCATTACGCCCTGTTCCTTCCTGCTAACGAAGAAAGTTCAACCCGCACACGCCGCATGACAGATTTCCAGTCGCCGAACTGGGGCTGCCGAAACAAGCGCATTGTGGGGTACCAGGGGCTATCCTCGCGGTCCGTCAGCCAGCGCCAGTCAGGCGCAAAGGAAAGCAGCAACCAGGTTGGTTTCGCGAGCGCTCCCGCCAAGTGTGCCATCGCCGTATCGACAGTGATGAGTAGATCCAGATGGGAAACCAGAGCGGCCGTATCCGCCATGTCGGTGATGAATGGTCGAAGATCGGTCACGCACGCCGGCAAGTTATCGAGCAACTCCGCGGAGACGTCCACCTGCAACGAAAAGAAATGGATGTTATCCAAACTCAGGAGGGTCGCCAGAGTCTCCGGTCGCATCGACCGAAACCTGTCATTCGCGTGTTGCGGGTTACCGCTCCAGACAAGGCCCACACGGAGACCTTCCGAAGGCCATTGAAAATTCTCCGCGCGGCGTAGAGCATCGTCCGGAATGGTGAGATACGGAACAACTGCGGGAATGGAATGCACGGTGGTTTGAAATGCCAAAGGCAAGCTCATGAGCGGACACTGCAGCTCGAATGGGGGAAGACACTCCCCGGTCACAGCCAGATCAGACGCCAAGAGCAACGGAGCCGCGAGCCGGTGCAAACCAGGGGGAACACTGAGGAGCACAGTGCCCCCGGCGACTTGAACCATGGGGACGTATCGCAGGAATTGAAGAGTATCTCCAAGGCCCTGTTCCGAATGAAGCAAGATGCGAGCCCCGCCCAGCGGTTCTCCTCGCCAGAGGGGCTCTGGGAACTCCCGTGGCCGATTGATCGTTCGACGATAGCGAATTTCATAATCGCGCCAGCCTTCAGGGTAGTTGCCTAAGAGCAATTCGAGTAAGGAGCGGTTCCAGAGGGCCTCGACGTAACCGGGCCGCAGAGCCAGGGCCTGGTCATAGCTACGCATGGCTTCTGTGTATTGCGCCTGTTTCCGAAGTACATTGCCCAGGTTATTGTGGGCTTCAACATAATTCGGCAGCAAAGCGATCGCGCGCCGAAAATGAACGCTCGCCTCGTCCAGTGTCCCCTCATCCTCAAACACGCTACCCAAGTTGTTGAGTGCATGGGCAGAATCCGGACGCAGGGTGAGCGCTTGCAGGAGGCTGATCCGGGCGTCCTCATAATTGCCTTGACCTCGCAGGACATGGCCAAGGTTGATATGCGCGTCGACAGCATTTGGGTTCAAAGTGATCGCACGCCGATGATGGACGATCGCCTCGTCCGCCCTCCCCTGATCGGCCAGGATGTTGCCCATGTTGGTGTGTGCTTCGGCATACTCCGGCTTGAGAGCGAGTGCCTGTTTGCAATGAAAGATTGCTTCCTCCAGCTTCCCCTCTTCGCGGAGAACAACTGCGAGATTGTTGTGCGCCTCCGCGTAGTTAGATCTGAGGGCCAAGGCCTTTTCATAAGCAGCGCGTGCCTCCTGTGGCTTGCCCTGGTCCACCAGGAGATTACCCAATCTAAAGTGCGTTGTTTCGTCTCCTGGCTCTAGTGTCAATGCATGCTGGTACTCGGCAAGCGCCTCATAGAGTTTTCCTCCCGCGTGCAGGGCTGCCCCCAAGGCAGCACGATACACAGCAACCGCGCTGCTCGCCGCTACTGCGCGTTGCAACATTCTCGCAGCGGTCTCGTAGGCCCCAGCTTGATAGGCGATCACGCCGAGGCCATAAAGGCTCTGGGCGTGACCCACATCCTTCTCCAGAGCCTGTAAGTAAAGCCTCTTCGCCTCTTCGAGGTGTCCCGCGTGGTGCGCGCGAAGGGCAGCGGTTACCAATCGGTCGACCACTTTCTGGCTCTCACGTTCTGCAGACTTCTTCGCCATCCGCTTCGGCACCTTCTCTCACGAATTTTGCGGGGCTGCTTCGCGTTCGTCAAACGATTCGCTTGTGGTGCGGGATGCTGTCCCTAGAGACGAGCCGGGGGCCACATGAAGAAGTCTTGTGATCCAGTGGGGCGCTGCCGGAGATTGTCGAGCCTCACTAATGATGCGTACTCGAGGATCTTGGTGACTGATGCTACGCGCGGATGTTTGGCCTTGTATGCCTCCGCGACTTCAACTCCGATTTCGAGCGCAGCCTCTTTGTGATCGAGAAGGTAAGCAACCTGCTGCTGAAGGCTCTCTTTCTCGAAGCGAAAAGTGAGCCGATCATAGTGGGGAAATTCCTGGAGGAATTTCTGTTCGTTGGTGAGGCAGAACGTGTGAGCTCCGTAGGCACGCATAAGGCGGTCGTGAGGCCGCGTGACCGTATTGGGTGATACGTCGATGAGACCGAGAGACTCGCGGATCAAACCGACCGATTTTGAGTAATCGCATTCGTCGATGTAGGTCGCCTTTTTGCCTGTGAAGTCGAGGTGCTCCCAGTTGTTGCCGCGAATCTCTACCGGCAGATCCATCAGCGCCTCGGCCATCCGGGTGCATTTCACCGCGCGTAAATAGTCATCGAGCTGGGCGATAAAGAAGAGCCGCAGTTTGAGCAGACTTTCGATATCGAAACCCTGATCGTTGAAATAGCGGACGATCAGGTCGTCGATCTGGGTGTTAACGGGGTTGTCGAGATCGCGCTCCAGCTCGCTGGCCAGATCGTGAATGGCCTGGAGGAGGCGCGGCTCAAGGCAGGAGGCCCACAATCGCCTCAGCCGTGCCGGATCTTTCCCGTTCTTGAGGAAGAGAATCTTTCCATTTTTCTTTTCTTCAAAATTGAGCTGTTCGATGGGGATCTCATCCAGCAGGAGGGGCCAGAGGATATCGATGGGACCGTTCACGTGGGGGAGGCGCTTGCGCAAATCGCGGTGCTCGTCAAATCCATAAAATGAGACGAATTTGCTGTCCGGGACGATGTGCCGATCGAAGAAATAGGCCGGAGAATCTCCATGAAAGGTAACGAACGGGACGCCGAGTTCCTTCCACAGTTCGACATCGGAGCCGTCTTGCTGGCGCAGCTTGATATCCAATCCCATCGAGACCCAGGAGTAGATCAACCGCACTTCCTGAAAATTCACTCTTTTCAGGTTTTCGAGCAAGTGTTCGTGATCGAGCAGGCTGACCTCGATAAAGCCCAGGCCGAGCTCGCCGAAATCGCGCCCCAGGGATCGGCCGATGTTCTCGAGTGTGGCGCCCCTTGTGGTTCCCGAGAGATATAGGACCTTATCCACGACGTTCTCCTTGGAATCGCAAGTGCTGAAATCGCTAAGTGCTCAGTCGACCTTCTTGGAAATGTTGAGGAGGATACCGATGCTGGCGAGGGTGAAAAAGAGACTGGTTCCGCCAGAGGAGATGAAGGGCAACGGGATTCCCTTGGTGGGGAGGAGCGAGAGAACAACCGAGATGTTGAAAAAGGCTTGCAGCAAGATCGCGGTGGTGATGCCGAAGGCGGTGAGGCGGGCGAAGGGATCCGTGGAGCGGTAAGCAGTGCGCAGGCCGCGGTAGCCAAGAACGCAGAAGAGCACGACGATGCACATGGCGCCGAGAAAACCGAGCTCTTCGGCTACGTTGGCAAAGATGAAATCGGTGGACGCTTCGGGGAGATAGAAGAGCTTCTGCATGCCCTCCATGAAGCCGCGGCCGGTGAGGCCGCCGGTTCCGACGGCGATGAGCGACTGGTTGATGTGGAAGCCAGCGCCCTGCGGGTCGAGGTCGGGATGGGCGAAGGCGAGCATGCGGGCGCGGCGCCAGGGTACCCAGAAGAGCAGAGCGGCGAGCGGCGGCAGCGCAACGGCGATGGCGGCAACGAGGTACTTCCACTCCATGCCGGCGAGCATGAGCATCATGGCGGTGACACCGGCGAGGACGAGGGCGGTGCCGAGGTCGGGCTGCTTGACGATCAGCAGAATAAATACGACGGGCATGATGGCGGCACGAACAAGGGTGTGCCGCCAGTCATCGATGGTGTCGAGGCGCTTGGATAGAAACCACGCCAGAAACAGAATGAGCACAGGCTTCGCGATCTCAGACGGCTGGAAGGTGAAGAGCGAGCCAAAACGAATCCAGCGATGGGTGGCGTGGGAGTCGCGAAAAAAATAGACCATGACCAGCAACACCGTGGTGATAGCGAGTGCTGTGAAGATGAAGCGCGGGGTGTTGTATTTGGCGTAATCGACGCTCATGAGGAAGACCATGAGGAGGACACCGGCAAGGGCCCAGCCGGCCTGGCGTCCGACGAAGGCATAGGGAGAGTGGAAACGTTCCTGTGCCACGATAGCCGAGGCGGAGAAGACCATGGCGAGTCCCACGACCACGAGAGTGAGGGAGGTGAAAAATATCCATTTGTCTACGCCGATGCGCTTGGCCATGATGCTTCCTTATTTAGGATCGTTGAAAAGCAGATCCTTCGCTTCGCTTACCCTACAGACTTCATCTGCAGGGCCCCGAGCTGCTCCGCTCAGGATGACAATTACAAAACGTCGAATTCTTCAGGGGCTAAAGCCCTCTCGTTTGCCTTGCTTTCGGCACGACTGAAGTCGTGCCCTGTTACAAGGCATTCCCGGCCCTCCAATTCCCGAGTGACGCGCACACGTTCTTGCTTTCCCAGGTCTCAAAATCGAGACCTGGGGCACCCAGGGTTCGTCGTAATTGATGAATCGCAAAAAAGAGTCCCTGCTTCTAGGATCAAGCAGGCGAGGCGAGGCTGGGGCTGTGGAGACCGGTTTGGGGATACAGGTGGTTAACTGGTGCGGCTGCGCTCGACGGCGACGGGCAGGCCGCTGAGGCCGCGCCACTGATTCACCAGCTCCTTGAACACGCGGCCGCGATGCTCGTAGCTCTCGAACTGGTCGAAGCTGGAGCAGGCGGGAGCGAGCAGGACGACTTCGCCGGGATGCGCGGCGGACGCTGCGGCGATGACGGCCTTCTCGAGGGTTTCGCAGGAGTGGAGCGAGACAACGCCACGCAGCTGCGACTCGATTTTGGCTGCGGCCGAGCCGATGGTGTAGATGGCGCGCACTCGTTCCCGCAGCAACGCCGAGAGCTGCGAGTAGTCGGAGTTTTTATCTTTGCCGCCGAGGATGAGATGGATGCCGGTGGAGAAGGCGGCGATGGCCTTGGCCGTGGCATCTACGTTGGTGGCCTTGGAGTCGTTGAAGTACTCGACGCCGTTGAGCGTAGCAACGTACTCGAGACGATGCTCGACGGCTTTGAATTTTTCGATGGTGTGGCGGATGGAGGCGGCTGGCGCACCCGCGAGGCGTGCGGCGCAGACGGCTGCCAGAACGTTCTCGACGTTGTGTTCGCCTTTGAGCGGAATGCTGTGCAGCGGAATGATGGACTCGGGTTGCGCGTCTTTGTTGGAGCGGAACACGACTTGGCCAGCTTCAACCCAGGCTCCCTGGGGCACGGAGCGATCGAGCGAGAACCAATACACCTGCGCATGGGAACGTGAAGCAGCCGCGGCGGCGCGGACGTTGTCTGCATTCAGCACAACGAAGTCATCGGGGGTTTGGGCGGCAAAAATGCGTTCCTTGGCGCGGGCGTAGTTTTCGAAGGTGCCGTGGCGGTCGAGGTGGTCGGGAGTGATGTTGAGGATGACGGCGATCTGGGGATGGAACTGTTCGGTCGATTCGAGCTGGAAACTGGAGACCTCAAGGACCGACCAGGTGTCGGGAGTGCTCTCGTTAATGAGGGCGACTACTGGGACGCCGATGTTGCCGCCGACGAGCGTGGGGAAACCGGCCTCCTCGAGAATCTCGCCGACCAGCGAAGTGGTGGTTGTTTTTCCGTTGGAGCCGGTGATGGCGAGGGTTTTACCTTTGAGGAAGCGCGCGGCCAGTTCCAGCTCACCAATGACGGGGCGGCCAAAGTTGCGGGCTTGCACGAGCTCGGGCGTATCGAGGGGTACGCCGGGGCTGACGACAATGAGGTCCTGACGGCGGAAGGTAAGCAGGCCATGGCCGCCGGCCTCGACCATGATGCCTTCCTCGAGGAGGGCGGGAATGTCTTTGGCGAGGGCATCGGCGCTACGGACGTCGGAGACCGTGACCTGCGCGCCCTGATGACGCAGAAACAATGCCGCGGCCAGACCCGATTTTCCGAGCCCGACAACCAGGACCTTTTTGCCTTTGAGTTCCATCATTGGATTTCTTTTGTCAGTTTTTCGCGACTCCTCTATTGTGCACCGGCGGGGCGGGGTTCAGATTGAATTGGGCAATCGAATCTGCGGTTGAGGCAAAAAAACTCGCTAGCGCAGTTTGAGGGTTGTGAGCGCAAGAAGAGCGAAGACGAGGGCGAGAATCCAGAAGCGGACGATGACCTTGGATTCGCTCCAGCCGAGCTGTTCAAAGTGGTGATGCAGAGGGGCCATTTTGAAGATGCGCTTTTTGCGCAACTTGTAACTGCCCACCTGCAGCACCACAGAAAGCGCTTCCATAATAAAAATGCCGCCAATAAAGGGGAGCAGAAGTTCCTGACGGATGATGACAATGACCGTTCCGATGGCGCCGCCGAGGGCGAGCGAGCCGACGTCGCCCATAAAGATTTCCGCGGGGTGGGCGTTGTACCAGAGAAAGCCGATGGAGGCGCCGACCATTGATCCGCAGAAGACGGTCAATTCCGCGACCTGGGGCATTCGTTGTAACTCGAGATAGTCGGCGTACACCACATGGCTGGTGACGTAGGTGAGCACGGTGAGAGCGGCGGCCGCGATGATGGTGCATCCGATGGCCAGACCGTCGAGGCCATCGGTGAGGTTGACGGCGTTGGACGAGCCGAGCAGAACGAAGATTACAAAAGCAATGAAGGGAACAAAGATGAGAAAACCGAGCAGCGGAACCGTGGAAGGCCAGTTCCAGATCAGATTTGGATGCCAGGTCTTGATGAAGGGTACGGTCAACTCCGTGGAGAAGAGCCTGAACTGGGTGAGGATCGCGAGTGCGGATGCGACCGCTGCTGCAACGACTGCCTGCCAGAAGAGTTTGGCACGCGCGGTGAGGCCGAGGTTCCGCCGTTTGACCACCTTGATGTAGTCATCGGCAAACCCAATGGCGCCGAAGGCGAGCGTGGAAAAAATCGTGATCCAGATGAAGGGATTTGAAGGGTCGCACCAGAGCAAGGTGGGCAGGACGATGGCGATGACGATGAGCACGCCGCCCATGGTGGGAGTGCCGGATTTTTTCTGATGCGACTGGGGGCCATCTTCGCGGATGTATTGGCCGATTTGGAATTCGCGCAATTTTTGAATTACGTAGGGGCCGATGAAGAGCCCGATGAGGAGCGCGGTAAACGAGGCGAAGGCGGTGCGAAACGTGAGATAGCGAAAGATGCGGAAGGGATGAAAGAACGGGAAGAGCTTTTCGTAGAGCAGCCAATAAAGCAAGAGGCCTCCGCAGCCGGGATGGGTCGGATATCAGATTTGATTTTACTGTTAGTGGCGTGCGGAAGCGTGCGAAGGGGATGCCTTGGAAGATGCTCCTGCCTGCTTTTTCCATTCGGTTTCGAAGGCCTGTTCGCGATCTGCGATGTATGCCTTGTAGCCTTCTGGATCGATGAAGGCGTTTTTGTCACCAGCCTCGTAGCGGTCGTATTTTTCTTTAAGGCCGAAGTAGCTGCCGTGCGCACCGAGAAAGATGTCGCAGGGAAGGCTCTTGAGAACTTGGAATTGATGGCGGTAGTCGGCGGCGATTCGCGGGTACGTCGGGTTTCGGACCAGCTTGTATCCCGGATTGACGTTGGGGCTACCGACGATGACGACGTGGAGATTGCGACCCGCTTCAGGTTCATCGAGGGTCCAGGTGATCGTGCCTTTGGTGTGGCCAGCGGTGAGGTGCGCGGTGAGAACTGTACCGCCGAGCGATACCGTATCGCCGTCATGCAGAATGCGATCGACGTGGGCGGGCGGGAAGCGCATCGACTTGTCGTTGGCGTAGTAAAAGTCCGTACGGCCGCCGGATTCGACGACAGAAACATCGGGAGCCATCACCTCATATTTGGCATGGGTTTCGCGCAGTATCTCGGCGCTGCCGGCACAGTGGTCGTAGTGGCCGTGGCTGATTAGCAGGATCTTGATGTCGCCGAAGTGGAAGCCGAGGGCTTCGACGCTCTTGCGGATCAACGGCGGCGATGACTCGAGATTGCTGTTGATGAGGATGTCGCCTTTCGGCGTGACAATGAGATAGGCCGCGAGATCTTCGCTGCCGACGTAGTAGAGATTTCCGGCGATACGAAAGGGCGGAAATGTCCGTGTCCACGCGGGGTTGGGTGCTGCAGCAAGACACTGTGGTGCGACAAGAAGCAAAAGGAGGACAAATGACTGTTGGAACCACCCACCCTTGCGCCAGAATGCCAAACAGCAGGTCCTTCGACTTCGCTGCGCTCCGCTCAGGATGACAGCAAGAATTGGGCACGAAACATTCTCGGGCAGAGTCAATGGGCCTCCGCCGCAGTTGTTCGAGGCTGGAGAATTTCAATTGCCTGTTCGAGGTGCACGCCGCGGGAGCCTTTCACCAGGACCGCGTCGCCCTCGCGCAAATTTTGCTTGAGCCATTGTCCCGCAGCAGCGGCGTCGGGCAGGAAGATCGCTTCCACGCCCGCGGCGCAGGCTGCGGTGGCAAGGTGCTCCGCGTTGCCGCGTACGCCGACCACTAGATCGAGACCAGCCTCGGCGGCCGCCTTGCCGCATTGTGTGTGGAGATCGGGCGCGTAGATGCCAAGCTCCAGCATTTCACCCGCGATGAGGATGCGGCGTTCTGCGTCTTGTGAGGCCAACGTCCGAATCATGGAACGAAGCGCTTCGGGGTTTGAGTTGTAACTGTCATTCAGGATGGTCGCGCCGTTGATGTGCAGGAGTTCGCCGCGTTTGTCGCCGGGGGTAAGCGATTCGAGCGCTTTGACGGCGGCATCCAATTCGACGCCGGCTTCAAGTGCGACGGCGAGACCGGCTATCGCATTTTGCGCATTGTGCGCGCCGAGAAGATGGAGCATAAAGCTGCCCTCGTGCTCGCCGGCACGGTAGCGGAGGTGAAGACCGGTCGAGTCTTCGTACTGCTCGACGATTTGCGGATCGGCGCAGGGGCCGGCGCCGAAGTAGACGACGCGGCCTGGGAAGTCGCGGCCAAATTGCGAAACGTAGGGATCGCTGCAATTGAGGAATGCCACGCCGGTAGCGGGCAGCGCGGCGATGAGTTCGAGCTTGGCGCGCGCAATACCGGCCTGTCCTTCGGAGAAGTTCTCAATGTGTGCGGTGCCGACGTTGGTTACGACTCCCCAGTCGGGCGCGGCGATGCGTGCGAGTGCTGCAATTTCGCCAAGGTGGTTCATGCCCATTTCGACGACGGCGTATTCATGCTCGGGCTCAAGGCGGAGCAGTTGCAGCGGAAGGCCGAAGGCGTTGTTCAGATTTCCTTTGGATTTGAGTACGTTGAATTTTGCACTCAGTGCGACCGCAATGGCTTCTTTGGTGGTGGTCTTGCCTGCCGATCCGGTGACAGCGACGACATGCCTGCCCCACTGGCGCCGAACATGCGCGGCGAGAGACTGCATGGCAGCGAGCGGATCCTCGGCGATGAGCAGTGGGATAGCGAGAGCGGCGTCAGGCAGACTGGCAACTTTGGCGCGCGAGACGACGGCGGCAATCGCGCCGCGCTCGGCAGCGGTAGCAACGAAATCGTGGCCGTCGAATCGGTCGCCGCGCACAGCGAAGAAAAGGTCCCCCTCGGCGATCGTGCGCGAGTCAATGGAGTAGCCGGTGACGGGGAGCGCACCGGGTTGATCGAAACTGGTGGGTGCTTCGAGCACCGCGCCCGCTCCAATGGCCGCTTCCGCAAGTGTGAGCTTCATCGCACTTTACGGTAACCGAATTCGGACAGCATGGAAAGTGCAACTTCGGCGTCGTCGAAGGGAATGGTGCGATCGGCAAGAATTTGCTCTTTCTCGTGGCCCTTGCCGGCGATGAGGACAATGTCGTGCGTCTTGGCTTCAGCGAGCGCGAGGTAGATGGCCACGGTGCGATCGGGCTCGATGGTGTAGCGGACGTTGCTGTCTTTGAGCCCGGGCTCGATTTCAGCGAGGATGGCGAGCGGATCTTCTGAGCGGGGATTGTCGCTGGTCGCGACGACAAAGTCACTTCCCTCCCCAGCGGCCAGGCCCATCTTCGGGCGCTTGGTGCGATCGCGGTCGCCGCCGCAGCCGAAGACCGTGATAATGCGGCCACCGGATTGCGTGCTGATTTGTCGTGCAAGTGCGATGAGGTTGCGGAGAGCGTCGTCGGTGTGAGCGTAGTCGACGATGACTGTGAAGGGCTGGCCTGCGTCGACGGGCTGGAAACGGCCAGGGACGGCTTTTAGCAGAGGCATGAAGCTGACGAGATCGCTGAATGCAATTCCGCGCGCGTGCGCGGCCGTGAGGGCAGCGAGCAGGTTGAGGATGTTGACTTCGCCCGCGAGGTGCGATGTGACTTCGGCGGAGCCTGCGGGCGTTTCGAGCTGGAGCCTTGCGTCGCCGGGCGTGAGCGAGTAGCTGGCAACCCGCCAATCGCCGGCGGCGATGCCATAAGTGCGGACTTCGGCTCCGGCGCGGCGAGCTGCGGCAGCGAGCTGTTTACTGCGCTCGTCGTGGGCGTTGATGACGGCGACGCGCGGCGCGGGATAGATGGTGCCGTCGAATAGAAGTTTCTTGGCCGCGAAGTACTTGTCCATCGTCTGGTGGTAGTCGAGATGGTCGCGGGTGAGGTTGGTGAAGACGGCCACATCAAATTGGATGCTTGCGGCGCGGCCTTGGTCGAGGGCGTGGCTCGAGACTTCGGTGACAAGCTCGGTGGCGCCACGCTGGACGCCTTCGGCCATCAGCTCGAAGAGGTCGCGGGACTCGGGGGTGGTGTGGAGCGATGGGCGGATTTCGCCGGCGATGTGGTACTCGATGGTGCCGATGAGAATTGTTTTTCGCGCAGCGATGTTGAGGAGTTGCTCGATGAGGAAGGCGGTGGTGGTTTTGCCGTTGGTGCCGGTAATGCCGGTGGCGGCGAGCCTTTTTTCTGGATGGCCGAAGAAGGCGGCGGAGGCTTCGGCAAGGGCGCGGCGGCCATGCTCGACTTCAAGGACGGGGATTTCTGGATTGTAGACAAGCAGATGATCAAAGGTGGGCGCGGAGTCGGTGACGATGCCGAGAGCGCCAGCAGCGAGGGCCTTTTCGATGTAACGATTGCCGTCGGTGGTGCCGCCTTTCATGGCGACAAAGACGGAGCCGGGACCGATGCGGCGGGAGTCGTATTCGATGCCGGTGATGAGCTCGGCGGAGCCGCCGGAAGAACCGACGGCCTTCACTTCCGCGATGAGGTCTTTCCAAAGCATGTCAGTGGTTGATTGTAGATTGCCTGGAATCATTTCTCGAATGCGCAACACAGTGTCAAGACGAGAATTCGTCGAGTTCCTCCCCCCGCCCATCGGCGAAGAGTTTCAGCGCCACAGTGCTGTTATGCCTCCATCAACAATCAGCGAATGACCCACCACATAGGAGGACGCATCCGAGCAAAGCCAAAGAACTGCAGCGGCGGCCTCAGCGGGATCACCGATGCGGCCAGAGGCAATCATGCTGTTCCATCTGGCTTCAACGGCCTGCCTGGCTTCGGGATCTCCGGAAGCGGCTCTGTCGATGGAAGCTTCGAGCATGGGCGTGCGGAATGCTCCCGGGACGAGAGCATTGATGCGAACCCCCTGTTGTGCGTACTCCCACGCGGCAGACTTGCTCAAGGCGATGACGCCGGCTTTTGCAGCCGCGTAGAAGGAAGCTTGCGGGCAACCACCGAGTCCGTTCGCCGAGGAAGTGTTCACGATAACTCCACCCCGAGGCTCCTGCGCCAGCATTTGTCGAATCTCATACTTCATACCCAGCCAAACGCTCTTAAGGTTGATGCTCACGGATTTATCAAAGTCTTCGTCAGTGAGGTCCGCCAGCAAACCAATCGATCCGTCAGCGTTGGCTGCGTTGTTGAATGCGTAGTCCAGGCGTCCGAATGCTTCGACAGTACGCGCAACAAGCCGTTCCACATCCGCGGACCTGGATACATCTGTGGGAACGAAGATCGCTTTGCCTCCGGCTGCGGTGATTTCGTCAACTGTTTGCATTCCCCGCCGCTCACCGCGAGCTGCAATTACGACATTGGCTCCGCTCCTGGCAAATGCAATTGCAGTAGCCTTGCCAATCCCGGAACTTCCACCAGTCACCAACGCGACCTTGCCTGCAAAGGAATCCATCTAAGCCTCCATTGCCCCGACAAGCACGCCGCTCAACTCTTCGCCCTGGTCCACGTGGCTTAGGAACATCGTTTCGGTCTGGTCACCACGGCGCGCCGGAAAGCCCGTCGCCCAACCGGGCGCGGTCCAAGTTCCATCCTCGCACGCGAGGCTCATCGTCCGCAGTGGACGACGATCTTGGTGCCGATGGGGACTTGCGTGCCGGGAGCGGGAGCCTGTTCGCGCGCGGTGCCGCTGCCGACGATCTCGACGTCGAGGCCGGCGGCGGATACCGATTCAATCACCTTACGCACGGGCATGCCGATGAGCGTGGGGACGGTGAGTTTCTTCCCGTCGTTGATGGTGACCTGCGAGGGTGTCTTTTGCTGCGGTGAGGACTTGGCCGCAATCTGCGATGCGGTGGATGAAGTAGCATTTTGCGTCGCGGTTGATTCTTGTTTGGCATCGGCGGCGGGATTCGGCGTGGACGACTGCGCATTGGCTTGCGCTGGAAGGGCACGCAATGGGTCGTCAGCAGGCAGATCGTTCACTGCCGCGAAGAGCGCATTCACGTTGTCCTGATCGGCGCCGGAGTCATCTTCGGCTAGCTCGACATTCTGATCTTTTTTCGCGGGCGTGCGTGGTTGCTGCACTTCGATGTCGTGCGGCACAGCCAGATATTCGAGAACCTGCTGGGCGACCTCCGCGAAGACGGGCGCGGAGACGGCGGTGCCGTAGTACGATCCGACTTTCGGATTGTCGATGACAACGGCAACGGCGATGGCGGGGTTGTTGACAGGCGCGATGCCGGCGAAGGATGCGATGTGCATCGTCTTCGAATAGAGGTGCGTGGCCGGATCGACCTTTTGCGCAGTGCCGGTCTTGCCGCCCGATGAGTAGCCATTGAGCTGCGCTTCCTTGCCGGTGCCGTAGAGGACGACGCCTTCCATCATCTTGCGCATCTGCGCGGCGGCCATCTCGGAGATAACGCGGTGCGCGCCGGGAGGGAGCGGATTGGGCGTTTCCTCACTCAGTCTGAAGGGCTCGGCCGCTAACGCTGCTTGCGGCACCTGCGGTGGGGCCGAACCCGGTGAACTTGTGATCTGGCCAGGTACCAGAATGCGAGGCGGAAGATAGGTGCCGCCGTTGGCGATGGTGGAAACCATGGAGACAAGCTGGATCGGGGTAACGCCAACTTCCTGGCCGATGGCGATGGAGCCGATGGAGGAGCCGCTCCATCGATTGGTTGGACGCAGGAGGCCGCGGGTTTCGCCGGGGAGTTCCATGCCGGTGCGCGCGCCAAAGCCGAAGTCGCGAACATATTGATAGAAGCGGTCCTGGCCTACCTTGAGAGCGAGCTTGACGGCGGCCACATCGCTGGAGCGCGCAAGTGCAGTGGCAACGGAGACGACGTGCATGCCGCGATCGCTTTTGTCGTCGTGAATGACGCGTCCTGCGAGGGTGATCTGGCCACCCTGGCAATCGATCATGTCGTCGGGTTTGGCGACGTGCGAGTCGAGCGCGGAGGAATACGTGACGAGCTTGAAGACGGAGCCGGGCTCGTAGACGTCGCTGACGGCATGGTCTTTGAGCAGCTTCGACGTGGTGTGCCGAAAGTCGTTGGGGTTGAAGGTGGGGCGCATGGCGAGCGCAAGGATCTGGCCGGTGTGCACGTCCTGCACGACGATGGTTCCGTTGTCGGCGCGCTCTTTTTGCATCACGTGATCGAGCGCGGTCTCGGCCATGAACTGAATGTTTTCGTCGATGGTGAGCTGGAGATTCTGGCCGGGGTCGGGCTCGTGTTCCACCGAGCCAAGCACGTGACGGCGAGCGTCGATGGCGGTTAAAACGCGGCCGGGTGTGCCATGCAGGCGCGCATCGAATTTCTGTTCGAGGCCGCCGAGACCGTTGTCGTCGATGCCGACGTAACCGATAGCCTGGGCAGCGATGTCGCCGTTTGGATAGAAGCGCTGAAATTCCTTCTGGAAATAAATGCCCTTTAGGTTGAGGGCGCGGACGCGCGTAGCCACTTCGGGCTTGACGCGGCGCGCGATCCAGGCAAAGCCATGTCCGTCGTTGAGGCGCTTGGCGATCTGCTGTTCGGTTGTCTGCGCGTCGGCGGGGTCGATGTGTGTCAGGCTGGCGAGGGTACGCGCGTAGGTGGCTTTGTCCTTGTCGTCAATTTCATTGGGGACCGCATAGATGGAGTCGACCTGCACGGTCATGGCGAGCTCGCGCATGTTGCGGTCGTAGAGGACACCGCGGCGCGGCGCTACCTCAAATGTGCGCTGTTGCTGCTTCTGCGCGCGTTCAACATAGTCTGAGTGGCGTATGAGTTGAAGCCAAAAGAGACGGGTCGTGATGGCGAGCGCCCAAAGGAGAAAGAAGAGGCAGACAAGCCAAAAGCGTCTTTGGTTCATCAGCGCGGTTCGAGTTGTCGCGCTGCGCGCGCGGTTGGCGCGGAGTGGTGCCGACTGCATGACGGGGGATGCTGTACTCGCCATCTAGTTTATCGGGTCTAGCGTGTGGGTGCGAGAGGAGGTGTGATTTGCGCGTAGACAGGGGCGCTGTTGTCGGCGTGTGCTGTGGCGTGGACGACTTGGCCCGGATCAGGCGCGGCCAATCCCATTTGATGGGCGAGGCCATCGATGCGGGCGGGTTGCGAGAGCTGGGCCTCGCTCAGGCGGAGCTGGCGATTCTCTTCGCGCAATTGATCGAGCTGCTGTTTCTCCGACTCCACGCGATAGGAGCCCTCGATGGCGCTGAAGTGCTGCAAGCCATACACCATGACAAGAGAGAACAGAACGGCAACTGTGGCGGAGAAGATGCGCATCTGGCGCACACGGACCGGATCCGAGGCTTTGACGAGACGCGTATTGTCAAAGTGTTTGGTGAACATGATCTCGGGCGTGCGAACGCCGCGGCGGCGCAGGGGCTGCTTCGCGAGCAGTTCCGCATTATGATGAACGACTTGTGCGGGCCAGTTTTGCGTTTGGCCCAGATCGAAATAAGTAGTGCATGCCGCCATTTGCTGCTCCTTCGTCGCCGCAGTTCATAGTTCTAAGTTCACAGTTCTTAGTTCAAGGTTCCTAGTTACATCACAGTTTTCAGGTTCTAGCCGCCATCCTCTTCGGCTCATCCGACGACTAACTGCGAACTAAGAACTACGAACTGTGAACTGTCTCACCGCTGCTCTAAGTTTCGCGCTACGGGAGCGCGGGTTGCTTTCTATCTCGTCTTCGTCCGGTATGACCGGCTTCTTGGTTAAGATTTCCCAAATTCCTTTGTGTGCGCCTTCGCGCAAGCTGTCTTTCGCGATGCGATCTTCCAACGAGTGAAAGCTGATGACGACCAGCCGTCCGGAGGGCTTAAGCAACTTTGGTGCGGCCTCGAGGAGCGCCCGAATTTCGTCCAACTCACGATTCACATAAATACGGAGGGCTTGAAAGGTGCGTGTCGCAGGATGAATTCTGTCCTGTTTCATTGCCGGGGCGGCTGTGGCGACGATGCGGGCAAGTTGCCCTGTCGTTGTCACCGGTCGCCCCCGCACAATGGCTCTGGCGATTCTCCGCGACCTCCTTTCCTCTCCGTATTCGTAAATGAGGTTTGCCAGCTCATGCTCGCTCGCCTCATTCACCACTTGTGCGGCAGTCGGTCCCTGGCGCGTATCCATACGCATGTCAAGAACGCCGTCTGCCGAAAAACTGAATCCCCTGTGCGCCTCACCGAGTTGCAGGCTGCTGATGCCGAAGTCGGCCAGGATGCCGTCCAACGAAGCCGGTTCGACGTGTCGCGCAATCGAACTGAAGGCTTCGCCGATCAGCATGATCTTTGGCGCTTGACTGCCGAGCTCGTTTGCAACGTTTTCGAGCTGCTCTTTCGCAAGTGCCAGGGCTTCGGGATCCCGATCGAAACCGATCAGATGACCTTGGGCCCCAAGCCTGCGGACGATCTCCGCCGCATGACCAGCCATGCCCAGCGTGCAATCGGCCACCGTAGTGCCGGTTCGCACATGGAGAAACTCAATCGCATCTTTTAAAAGAACAGGCACATGGCGTTTACCTTGATTCGTCATGCGCTCCCCCTGAGGGGTAAAAACTCATTCCGGGTCGCTCAGATATCCAGCGACTCTTCCCTTGCGCTCGTCTGACATGCCTTCGGGCGGCAAAGCCTTTTCAAACGTCTCGCGATTGTGAACGGCAAGGAACTTGACCTTGCCCATCACCGTGACTTCGCCGTCGAGCGTGGCCTTGTTGCGCAGGATCTGCGGCATCAGCAGCCGACCCTGGTTGTCCATTTCCACCTGCTGGCCGTAGTAGTTGACCAGGTTCATAAACTCTTCCACCGCGTCGTCGAGGGCGCTGACCTTAGCCAAGCGCGCTTCAACCTTTTCCCACTCCGGTAGCGGCCAAATCTCCGCCCACTTACCGTTGGTGCTGGTTACAAAAAACTGGGTCACATTGGCTGCATCCATCAGAGCCTTGAAGGCAGAGGGGACCTTGAGGCGCCCTTTCTCGTCGATCTTGGCCGGATGATTGCCACGAAACATTGCCCTTACCGCCGTTCCCGCCGCTTAAGACACAGCAGGTCAATGCTCGGTTGAGGTGCCCAGGCTGATTCATACGTGCGCCAGTGCCACTCAAACGGGTGTACAGTGAAGGAACTTAGGGCGGTTTGATTCTGTTTCGGCCCCTTCTTTCCACTGGACTCCATTTTTGACCACTTTCGAGGATCATAGCCCACATCGGGAAGGGGTCCAACATGAAATTGGGGAAAGAATGCCCAAAAGTCACCGCCGCACCGTAAATGGGGCAGCCTGAAGAGGCAAAATCAGATATATGGGCGCAGGAGTGGCGATCACCCCAAGATATGGTGTTTAGAGATTTGGTACAGAGGGGAAGCAGCCCCTTTCCAAAGGGACGAGAAAGGTATATAGGAGAACAAAAAGCGAAGCTAGCTCGATTGGTGGCTCTCGATCGGCTGCTTGCGAATAGCGACGAGCTTCAGTAGATACAAAAAGACAAGCACATTGATGATCAGTAAGCCGACCCGCACCCAGGTCAGGCGTCGAAATATCTCAAAAATCTCCCACGGCAGAAACGAAGCCGTAATGCCGAGGGTCAGCAACTCGCCCCATGCTTTCTCGAGATAGAGTCCGATTCCCTCCGCCAGACTGAGGGCCGCATAGGCAAACGCTACGGCTCCGATCCTGCGCAACATGGGGTCGTTGACGAGCGCAGCCTTGTCTAGGAGGAAGTTAATGAAGTGGGACTCGGGATTGAAGCGGAGGGCCAAAGCGACCTGACTGAGCAGATCGTCGAGGTCTTTGTGAAGAAGGCGGAACGCACCAATGCCGACGCCGACGAAGAGAAGCGCTTGAAGCCCCTTGTAGGCAGCAATCAGGATAAGGAGTTTGTTGTGCTGCTGTCGCTTCTGATCCTGTGGAGCCGGGGATTCGGTCATGTTTGCCGGCGGCCCGGAGCGTGCACGAACCGTCATCTTATCTTACGTGAGCCTTTGGGTAGTGGTTCGTGGATTGGGGAGCAGCAGTAACATACCTGCGCGAGACTTATCTCCTTGAGCGAAGGAGAGCGTCGCGATCCAATATGTTGCCGTCGACGATCAGTGTTGAGATGCGGCGGGCGTTCCAAACATTGGTAGTGGGATCCGAATCGAGGACGAGAATGTCGGCGCGGCGGCCGGGGGCGATCAGCCCAAGCTCGTTCCATCCGAATTGCAGGGAGTAGTTATTGGTGGCGGCGGCCAGTGCTTCGCGCGGCGAGAGCCCGAGGCGAACCAGCATTTCCAGTTCGATGTGTTCAGAGATTCCCGGCATCGAGCCCATCACCGGCGCGCCAGATGCGGCCAGGTAGTGCGGGTACGATGCGAAGATCGTCTCGTTCATCTCCCAAAGATGAAGTGCAGCCTGATCGGCTTTCTTTTGCTGACTCTCTTCCATCCAACGTTGTGCTGCAGCGGGCAAGTGGCGCGTCCAGGGCGCGAGAGGATAGGTCAGTTCTCCCGTGGTCCGATCGGGCGGATCGAAGAGGCCGGCTGGGTCGAGCAATGCAGCCGCGGGTTCAAGCCACAAGTTGCGATGGCTGGGCAGGCGCAGAAAGTAGATGCTGAAGGTCGGCATCAGCGCAGCATGACGGGTTGCGATGAATTGCGCGTAGTTGCGGACGTGCTGATCGTTGGTGGGCAGATGCATTGAGTAGTCGTAGGCGGTGGTCGCGGCGGAGCCATAAGGGTCGTCGACAAGCGGGCGTTGCAATTCGTCAGGAACCAGGCCGAGTTCGTAGCGGCTCATGTGAAGCAGCGCATCGACGCCCGCTTCAATACCCACGGTGTAGGGAGTGGAGATGAATTCGCCGTAGGTGACAAGGCCCATTTGATGCGCGTGCGCGATGATCCACTGGGTATTGGGGGCGGTGAGATCGCCCCCCAGCCACACGACACGCGTGCCGAGGTGAGCGGTGTCATTCAATTGGCGCGCGGTGTCTTCGGGACTGAGCTCGATGGGATGCGCGCCTTCGCGAAGTCTGGGAGCCCATTCCGGTTGACCGATCAGCAGGCTCCAGTCATCCGTGCTGCCGATGGAGTCGAGCAGGTAAAGGTGCGGGCCAGGGATGGCGGACCTGTCGATATGACCCCGGCGCGGGTCGGCGCTGGCGACGACCGTGGTGACGCCCATATAGAGGAAGGCGTTGGCCTGTCCCTGGCTGTTCATGCCGGCAAAGCCATCGACAAGGCCAGGGATCAGGTATTTCCCTGTGCAGTCGATGACGCGTACGCCTTTCGGAATGGGCACGTCTGCGCGGGAGCCGGCAGCAACGATTTTTCCTTCACTGATCACGACGATGGAATCCGGTTGATCTCGAGCCGAGCGGCCCCAGTTGGTCACGTCAACGAGGGTGCCCCCCGCGAGCACAAGCGTGGGAGCAGGAGCGGAGTTGAGATTTGGCGGCGGAGGCGCTTGCGACCAGGCTAGAACAGCGGCCGAGATCCATCCGCAGATCAAAGCCTGAAAAGAACGAAAGAGTCGCATAGAAAAATCGATCTGTTGAGGATTGTCGCACAGAGGGACTGGCCGTCCAGGCGGACGCACCCTTGGGGCGCTGGATTTTGAGTGTGCGTGGGGTGTCTACCGAATTTCCAGATTTGAAACCCTGTACTTGTCGGAGCTCGTTGTCGGAGCTCGGCGTCAGATGTGAACCAGTTGGTAACTGACGGTACTGGGTATCCATTTGACTCAGGTCCCCCCAACAGGTTGTGGTTTGGTTATTTCTTTTTGATGGCCGAGTCAACAATCTGTCTGTAAGTGGTTGGTTCAATTGCGACGGCCTGCTGCACCAGGCGGTAGAAGAGTTTGCCTCGGCTGCGCGATTTGCGACGGTTGAAGCGGAACGTGAATTCGTTTAGATAATCCTGAAGATGTTCTCCGGCGACAGATCCCTGGTGAGTTCCCAACAACCAGCGCTTC
>Ga0182024_10001669_pt1 | contig 56323 bp, 49 predicted proteins | sample P32metaG_FD_120480 | JGI IMG/M metagenome (GOLD analysis project Ga0182024, IMG submission 120480) | Permafrost microbial communities from Stordalen Mire, Sweden - P3-2 metaG (Illumina Assembly) | ecosystem: Environmental > Terrestrial > Soil > Wetlands > Permafrost | place: Sweden: Stordalen...
ACGGAAGGCCAAATCAGGCTGAGTTTGCAGTACAATCCGCCTTTTCCCCAATAGAAGTGCGCGGCCTTCATCGGAGCAGAGGAGCAGTGATGAAAGTAAGAGTACTGCTGGTGCTCTTCGTTTTCCTGCTTTCCGCCTACGCCGTTGCCCAAGACAGCGGCCGCGTCCAGGTCTTTGGCGGATAACTCCTATAGCGGATAACTCCTATATTGGCTATTACTACTACCCAGTCTACTCGGGGCCGTGGACGCTCTCTGACTTCAACGGGTGGGAAGCTTCAGCCGCTGTCGAATTGATACGCCACGTGGGAGTTGAAGGAGACTTTGGGGGATTATACGGCCCCTACTATTGCTGCGATACTTGTGCTCTCGGTTCCAGGGACAGAATCCGAACGTAGATGGGCGGGCCGCGTGTGACGGCAAATTTACGCAAGGCCAGCTTCTACGGGCATGTACTCTTTGGAGAGCTGACCTAGAGGATTTCTTCCCAAGGATCTGCCGAGTCGTCCCCGTTCTCCTCTTCCGACACATCCTTCGCCATGGCGGTAGGCGGTGGCGCGGACGACTGGCTTAGTTAGTCGCCGCATAGGAGTGCGGTTGGTGCAGGCTGACTATCTCCGGAACAACAACACCGAACCGGGATACTTTGCGCATCCAGGGCAACACGCCAACTTCCGGATCTCAACCGGCGTGGTCTTCCGCTTCTGACCGTCCCTCTTTTGACCGTACCTCCAATGAACATTGAAGGAGCCAATCATGAAAATAAAATTGGTACTGGGGCTTTTCGTCCTGCCCGGGGTTTTCTTTTCGCCGAGCACAAATGCACAACAGAATGACCGCATCGAAGTTTTCGGCGGGTACGCCTACACCGGCTATTCCGTTTTCGGTCTCTATAGCGGCCCATGGCAGAGATCCGGTTTCAACGGATGGGAAGCCTCGGCTGCGATCAAGCTCGTGCCTCATCTGGGAGCGGAGTTTGACTTCGGGAGCGGATCCAGCTTTCCCTTCGGCCACTCCTACAGCTTGCGCACATACATGGCTGGACCACGCATTTCCGCGGACTTTCACGGAGTCAGCGTTTACGGGCACGCTCTCTTTGGTGCTTTGACCTTCAACGGCGCGGCGAGCTATGCGGATGGGGATGCATCCTTCGCAACAGCTCTTGGCGGAGGCGTGGACTATTGGATTAGCCGCCACATCGGCGTACGGCTAATACAGGCGGATTACCTTCGCAATAACAACACTGCGGCCGCTCAAACTGGAACGGGACGGACCGGTCCCGGCAACAACTTCCGAATTGCGACAGGAGCTGTCTTTCGGGTTGGACGCTAGCAGTTCTTGGCGGGCTCGTCTATCGCTCCGGAACCGGCACAACCGGCAAACTGCAATGGCCCGCGTGGTCGACTGCCCTTACCGCGAAAATGACATTGTCCTTGGAAATCTTAAGCTTGGCGCGAGTGGCGCTGCCCACGCCCTGCGCGTGCTCCCACTCGGGACTGGTCGTCGCCCGCCATAACACCTCGTACTCCGCGGCCAACCCACCCGGCGAAGCCTCCCACGTCATCGTGGTGTCATTTTCCAAGTCCTTGGTCAGAATGTGCACATTCGCCGGAGGCGCCGAAGCCGATGCCAATGATGCCAGCGTCGCGGCATTCAGCCGCGCCACGTGCGCCACATACTCATAGTCCACAAATTTCAGCAAATCGCCATATTCGATGCCGTTTTCCGTACGCACGTTCTGGTGCTGATGATGAAAGTCTTCACGAAATTCCGTGAAGCGAACCGCCGCGAATCCCTGCTGGTTAAACGAATAATGATCCCCGCCGCGCAGAAATCGATCCATCCGGAACACCAGCATCGGCTTCACTCCCACGTCATAGGCGCGGCCAACATCTGCGATATACCGCGCCACTTGCCGCGATCCCGAATCGCTTTCCCCGCCCCGACCGCGAATGCGCCGGATTTCCTCCTCCGTGGCCGCCGTCGGCACTCCCTCAGAGAAGACACGAACGACAGAATAGTCCTGTTCCGCGCTCTTGTCGCCGCCGACAATGTCGTTGTTGAGAACCGCTTCCAAGTCCCATCCCTGATCTTTCGCCATCTTCGCGAAATGTTTACTGCCATTCAGGCCCTGCTCTTCCCCCGCGACGGTAAGAAAAACAATCGTTGCCGGAAACTTCATCTTGCTCAGCACGCGCGCACATTCCAGGCTGACGGCGGTTCCGCTGCCGTCGTCGTTCGCACCGGGCGCGTCGCCATTCCCATCGAGAATGTCGGTGTTACGCGAATCGTAGTGCCCAGTCACCAACACAATGCGTTTCGCGTTCGCCGCGTCCGTACCCCTCAGAACCGCATAAACATTGGCGATTTCTGTCGCCTTCGGAATGCGCTCGGTCGGCTCTTCGGTGAAGCTGTCGGTCTTGACTTCCAGGCATCCGCCGCAATCTTTGGAGTAGCGTTCGAACTCTGTCTTGATCCATTCCCGGGCCGCGCCAATGCCGCGCCCCGCGGCAATCGATGCCGGATCCTGCGCCGAAAGCGTCAACCGCGTTCCGAAGCTGACCAGTTTCTCGATGTTCGCCTGAATTCGTTGCGCGGAAATCTGCCGCAACGCCGCCGCGATTTGCGGGTCGGCGGCGAAGGTCGGCTCAGACTTGGCCGACTGCGCCGCACCGCCCGTCGCCACTAACAGAAGTGCCGCGGTCCAGCGCGTTGCTCGAAAGAAGGGGAGCATGGTGTGAATATCCCTCCAGGCAAATCGTTGCGAGACAGCGATTCCTTCCCGCCCAGAAAAATCGTGCGTACAGCATGTGCCCCTTGACCTACAGCCGGGGAGACTCTAAATATTATCAGGAGGCTTTGATCGGCGAGGGAGGCTTTATGGTTCTTTGTCCCGAATGCGAAACCAATCTGGACGTCGACGAGGAAGAGGTCGATGAAGGGGAAGTGATCTCGTGCCCCGAGTGCGGCACGGATTTTGAAGTCGTCACCACCAGTCCGCTCGAGTTGAAAGCCGTGGAAGCAGGCTACGAAGAAGAGGACGACGACGAGGAGGAGAGCGAAGATGGTGACTACTCTTAAACTTCGCTCAGGCCAGCCTTTTGCCAGGTTGTTTCACCTGGGCTTTCTCCTGATCGTACTTCTCTTACCGACCTTCAGCTCTCAGAAAGGGCTCCTCGCGGGCCCAAAATCTAAAGCCAAACCTTACGCACTCATTGCCGGTACGGTCTGGGGTCCGGATGATCGTCCCGTGTATGGCGTCACCGTCAAAATCCGCCGCGCCAAGGACAAGAAAGCGAAGTGGGAGGTCTATTCCGATCACATGGGCGAGTTTGCCCAGCGCATTCCAGCCGGCGAGTCCGACTACATCCTCTGGGCCGATCTGAAGGGCTTCAAACCCGCCGACGGGAAGCCGCTGCACCTGGTCCAGCAGATTACCGTTCATATTTACAACGACGAACGCCAGGACACTGGATTGCATCTAACCCACTAACCAGTGGAGTCGTAACCCGTGAGACAATAGCAGCAGCATGAATCGCAAACGACCCGTAATCCAGGCTATGACTGTGGCTTGCGCGCTGCTTATGGTTTTGGGTGCGGTGTCGAGTGCTTCGCCCGACAAAAAAGATAAGACCGTGGGGCGCCTCCTGTTCGGCAAGGTGCTCGATCCTCAGGACAACCCTCTTCCTGACGCGGTCGTTTACTTGACCAACACTCGCACTCGATCAGTGAAGACGTATATCGTCGGATCGGACGGCACCTACCGCTTCCCGGCGCTCTCCACTGCCATTGATTATGAGGTTTATGCCCAATATAAGGACCGCAAGAGCGACACCAAATCGGTTAGCCAGTTCGACGACCGCTCCCAAGTCTACGTCGACCTGAAAGTCAATGTCCGGTAACGCCTGGGCCTGGACCTTTTTCATGCAACTTTTCAGTGCCCTTCCGGGTTCAACATAATAGGGATATCTGTTTGGAGGGAAAACTGTGAACGAATCGCATTCGCCTCGTAAACCCAATCGCACCGCGCTGGCCGCGAAGGCCGTTTTGGTGTGCGTGACGCTGCTTTGCGCCGCATCCGCCTTGGCTCAAGGCGGCGCCATGAGCCCCTATCAGGATGAAAAGGACGGCGTCAGCGCCGGCGGCAAATGGATGGAGTATCAATCGGAAGACAAGATGACCGGAGCCAAGAAAGTCCGCTTCGAACTTGTGGCCGACAATTACTTTCGCGAGGATCCCAATTACCCGCCCAGAGTTGATCTGTTTTGCGAAAATGGCAGGCTCAAGTTGACCGACTTCAATCCCGGAGTCCGGCTTCCTCCTCCCAATCGTCCTGGTTTCTGGGGCCAGCCTCAACTGGAAGTGATGGTTCGCATCGACGACACGCACGGCTACCACGGCTGGAACTGGGAGCGTGGCCACTTCCTTTCGATGGACAAAGGAACCACTCGCGGTCTCCTCGGCGCTCAGGTGTTTAAGATCGAACTCCCGACCCGCAGCGGACGCCAGATTGCGGAGTTCACACCGGGCGGTCTGAATATCGATCAAGTTCGCCACGCCTGCGACATAACTCCGAGAAAACCCAGCAAAGATTAGCAACCGTGCCCACGTAGGGACAGCCGCCCGGCTGTCCCGCGCGGGCGAAGCCCCGCGTTATTCTCCTAACTGCTGGCGCAACCCTTCTGGCACTTGCCTCCGCGTCCTGCGACTGGCACCTTAAAGTACAGGCGAGGCCGCAATGGTCAGCAGTGCAATCACAGGGTTGGCGTTCTTACTATTCGCAGCGGGTGTGCTCATCTACACCGTCATCCTCTACAACGAGCTGGTGCGCTTGCGCAATGAGAACGACCGCGCCTGGGCCAACGTCGACGTGCTCCTCAAGCAGCGTCACGACGAAATCCCCAACCTGGTCGAAACCGTCAAGGGATACATGCAGCACGAGCAGCAGACACTGCTTGTCGTGACCCAGGCGCGAGCGGCATCGATCAGCGCCGCCAGCATTGGCCAGAAAGCTGTTGCGGATCTGCAGATGGCGAGCGCGCTACGCGGATTGTTTGCCGTGGCCGAAAATTATCCGCAGCTCAAGGCCAACGAAAACTTCCAGAAGCTGCAGAACCGCATCACCGAACTGGAAGAGCGCATCGCCGACCGCCGCGAATTCTTCAACGACGACGTCAACACCTACAACACTCGCATCGGCCAGATCCCCGAAGTGTTCGTGGCCAGCTTCATGAGCCTGCAGCCGCGCCAGATGTTCAAAGTCTCCGACGAAGATCGGCGGCTGGTAGAAGTGAGCTTCCAAGGCCAAGGCGCTGCAGGGGCGTAGGTGCTCGTGGGACCGCGGGCGACTCGCCCGCCCTCTTGGCCTACGGAAACCCGCCTGAGTGTTTTCCATTCGTCTCGGCGGGTTCTTCGAGTCCCCACTTTTTCTGAGGAAAGTTTACTATTCAGTACCCCCCCCCCCAATAATTCTTCTAAAATACTGAGAACATTGGAGTTGTACAAAATTGGGTGGACACCTACTCATGGTAGTCTGGTCCCGAAGACCGGCTATTCCAAGAACATGCAATCCCCGTACGAATAGAAACGGTAGCGCTGCTGTGCGGCGTGCTCATAGGCGCGCATGATGTTCTCTTTCCCGCCCAGCGCGCACACCAGCATGAGCAGCGTGGACTGTGGTAAATGGAAATTCGTGAGCAGTGCCTGCACAACCTGGAACTTGTAGCCGGGATAAATAAACAGATTGGCCTCGCCCGAATTTGCGCGGATTTCGCCAGCCCCCTGGTGGGCCGCGTATTCCAAAGTGCGCACCGTGGTCGTGCCGACCGCGACGATGCGGCGCGATTCGTTACGCGCGCGCCTGATCCTCTCCACGGCGTCAGCAGAGATGGTGTATGCCTCCGAGTGCAGTTGATGTTCTTCCACGCGTTTGCTGCGTACTGGCTGAAAAGTTCCCAGGCCGACGTGCAGCGTAACTTCGGCGATGTCAATACCGCCCTCGCGCATCTGTGTGAGAATCTCGGGAGTAAAATGCAGTCCCGCAGTTGGAGCCGCCACCGATCCGCGCTCCTGTGCGTATATCGTCTGGTAGCGTTCGCGATCAGCGGAAGAATCTTCGCGGCCAATGTAGGGCGGCAGCGGGATGTGCCCGATTTTGTCGACACGCGTGAAGAAATCATCCACGGGCGCGAAGCGAATATGCCGCTCGCCGAAGCTGCTGCGGGCCATCACCTCGGCTTGTAGTTCGTCATGCTCTCCAAAGAACAGATGTTCACCGACGCCGATCTTTCGCCCCGGCCGCACCAGGCATTCCCATTGGTTGGGCTCGCGTTGCAGTTGCCGCGTGAGCAGAACCTCAATGCGTGCCTGAAGAAAATTGCGCGCCGCGGAATTGCGGGCACGGAGCGCCTGAGACCGCGGTCCGCCGCGGCGTCCATAAAGGCGCGCTGGAAACACGCGAGTGTTGTTGAAGACCACCAGGTCGCCCGGGTGCAGCAGTTGCGGAAAGTCGCGGAACTGCCGATCATCCCAGCGGCGGGCGTGCGATTGCCCCGCCGCACAGTGAACGTGCAGCAGTCGCGAGCCCGCTCGGTCGGCCAGAGGTTGCTGCGCAATCAATTCATCCGGAAGTTGGTAATCGAAATCGGAGACTAGCACGCCTTCCGATTATAGGGACATGCTCTGCGGGCGCGCTTCACACCACAACTTAGATGTCGCCGCGCTTGCCCCGGGTATGCACGTAGACCAGGGCAAAAGTTGATCCCTTACTGCCGTCGTGCGGCTCGATGGCCACGAGGTGCTGTTCATCCTCTGTGCCGACTTTCAGCTCGGTAACCGGACCCGAGTTCTCATCACATTTCAATTCTTTGCTGTCCTTGGAGTCCTTGCTGTCAACGTGCGCTTCGACATCGCCCCCGTGCTTCTGGGAATGGCACTCCAGAACTTTGCCATACTTTTTCAGTTTGTCGCGATAGAAGTCGATGATTTTGGCGGGGGCGTCGTCGGAATCGTAATGGGCGACCACCAGCTTCATTCCGAAGGCTTCGGTCAGGATACTCAGATTGGCCTGATTCTTGTTTTCGTCGTCCGTCTTGAGGCGAGCGCCCGGGTACAGCGGCAAACCAGTCTTGTGCGCGTCCGCGTCGCCGCCGACATGCACCTCGCCGGCGGAACTGGAGATGTCTAAATTCTTGTTCTGAGTGCCGGATTTTTGGGCGAAGACGGGCAGCGTCAGGGCTACAGTCAGGGCGAGTGCAAGTGTGAGATGACGAGACATCATATTCTCCTGGAACGGAATCGCGGCAAAAACCGAAACCTGCGCCGCAGTTCGCTCAACGGGAAGAGACGGAGCCAGCTACGTCTCTACGAGAAATTCTAGATCTCCGCTTCCTTGCCGTGGGTGCGCACGTACACCAGCGAGAAGCTTGAACCGTTGCCCGCGGGCTCGACGGTCACAATGTGCTGGTTTTCTTTGGTGCCGACTTTCAATTCAATATTGCTGCCGCTCGCTCCCTCGCAGGTCAGTTCATGAGAGTCGTGGTCGGAGCGCTTCATGTCGGTGTTCACATCCAGATGTCTGGTATGGCATTCGAGCACGTGTCCGTACTTCTGCAGCTGGTCCTGGTAGTAGGCAATGAGCTTGGCGGGGGAATCGTCGGACTCGTATTCGAGGGCAACGACCTTCAATCCGAAGCCGAAGCTCGAGATGTTCACGTTGGCGCTCTTGTCTTCGCCGTCGGAATCTTTTTTCTTCAGGCGAGCCCCAGGATAGACCGCAAGGCCCACATCAGCCACGTTGGCGCCCTTGCTGACGTGAATGCCGCCGACGGGCGTGTCGATATCGACCTGCTTGTCCTTGCCGTTCTCTTCCTTTTTCACATTCACGCTGCAAGCCGGCAGGAGCAAAGTGGCGAGGGTCGCGAGCCCTATAGCGAACGTGCTAACGATTTGAGACCTAGTTCTGCGCATGTGGAGACCCTCCTTTGGCGACTTGCGCCGGACGCTCGAGACCGGCGCCGCGCTGGGCAACATTTGGAATTGTGACAGGCAGATGGCCGCGAATCGGAATCTCTCCAAAAAGTGCCCTGATCGCGGCAACTTCCGAGACGGTCGCGTTGGAAAACGTGCACATGTAATTCTCGATTTTGGGAAAATCGCTGGCAAGATAAGGATTCCCCATGGCGAGTACCGCCGTCTTTTCTGCGGCATGATCGAGCACCTGCTGCAGCAGCGTTCCGGTCGCATCGGCCATCCCCATCGAGTTGCCGATCTTGCCGGCCGTCGGAATCACATAGACTGCAGCTACCACGGTTTGCGCCTCGTCGATTGCCTTCAGAACCTCGTCGCTCATGCCGGCGGCGATGCGGGGATCCACATAAATCACGCGCGCGTCCGGGATGCGGGTGCGGAATTCCCGCCCGAAGGCGCGGCCGGAATCCGCGCGCACATCATCCGAAAAAAGGACGGCCACAACCTGGTTGTGGGTCTCCTCTCTTGTCATATACGGAAGGCCGGCCTTGGCGGTTCCCTTGGATTTCAGGGGAAGTACTTTGCCATTGTCGCGCACCAGGGTGACGGCGGCGTTGGCTACTTGCTGGCCGAAGGCGATGTTTTCCGGCTTGCCGACCGCGGTTGCAATGGCATTGAGATCGACCGTGCGGGATTTGTTAAGGCCAAGACTCCCCTTTATTTTGAGGATCTTGAGGACGGAGCGGTCGAGACGCTCGCGCGTAATCTCGCCTGAACGCACGGCCTTCAGCATGGAATCGTAGGAGGCGCCCAAGTCGGGAGGAATGATCAGTAGATCGTTGCCGGCCTTGAAGGCCTCCACCGATGCACGCCCAATGTCGTTGGCAAAAAGATGCGTCAGCCCCGCCATGTCGAGGGCATCGGTCACGATGAGGCCTTTGAATCCCAGCTGCTTTTCGAGCAGCTCGGAGACGACTGCCGGCGATATCGAGGCGACATGATTGGGATCGGAATCCAGTGCGGGGACGGTGACGTGCGCCACCATCACGGAGTCGACGCCGGCAGCGATGGCCTGGCGGAAAGGCGGGAGTTCAATCGAATCCAGATGCGCGCGGTCCCCGTTCACACTCGCGACACCGAGATGCGAGTCGGTCGCAGTGTCGCCGTGTCCAGGAAAGTGCTTCACCGTGGTCAGCATTCCGGCTTCGTGCGCTCCCTTAATGTAGGCCGTGACCAGATCGCCGACTTGTTTGGGATCTTCTCCGAAGGAACGCGTGTTGATGATGGGATTGGCGGGATTCGAGTTCACGTCCGCGTCCGGGAAAAAATTCCAGTGCACGCCGATGGCTCGGGCTTCCTGACCAGTGATGAGGCCGAAAGTCTCGGCGTCTTCGATATTGCCATCGGCGCCAAAGGCCATCGCGTGCGGAAAGTTGGTGGCCCCCAGCAGGCGCATGGCGAGGCCGCGCTCAAAATCAGCCGCGAACAGCAAAGGCAGCTTAGATTCCCGTTGCAGACGGTTCAGCAATTCGGCGACTTCATAGGGCTCGGTGCGTAAAAGAAACGGGCCATCGACGTGAACCGACATGGTGAACGAGCCCACGTGATATTTCTGCATGGCCTCGAGCCATTGCAGGTACTCGGGGCTCTCCACATTGAGGAAGCTGGCCCGGCACCAGATCATGAAGACCTGGCCGATTTTTTCCTCGACGGAAAGGTGGCGAAGCGTCTTCTGAGCCCACTTGTCACCCCGCGCGGCGTTGAGCGCAGCGTGGCGCACGTGCTTTTCCTTGGCGAATGTGGGCAGGGTCAGTGTCAGGATAAGAAATATGGCAGGGAAGATTCGCGGCATGAAGGAACGATAGCAGAAGTGCCGGCTTCCGGCGGCTGGCTTTCGGCGTCCAGTTTATTTCCTAACCTCGGCTGAGTGTTACTTACAAATTCAGTCCGCATTCATCCGCGTGAATCCGTGGCTAAGAAGTTTCAAATCGAGCAACGGCTTCACCCTGAACTTGCGCATTATCCCCGAAGCCCTTTAGCCAAGTGACGTCCGGTTCGCGCCGGAACCATGTCATCTGGCGCTTGGCATAGTTGCGATGTGCTTGCTGCGCCGTCTGGACCGCCTGCTCGCGAGTGGACTCGCCGCGCAGAAGTTGAACTGCCTGTTTATAGCCGAGCGATGCCAGCGGGCGCGCTGATGAGCCGTATTTCTGGAGCAGACGCTGGGCTTCTTCGATCAGCCCGGCGTCAAACATCCGGAGGGCGCGCTGGTTGATGCGGTCGTAGAGCGCAGCGCGGTCAGGATCGAGGCCAAAGCGCAAAATGCGGAAGCCGCGCAGCGGGTCGCGTCCCTGCTGCCAGAGTTTGGATATTTTCTGCCGTGCGGACAGGCAGACTTCGATGGCGCGGATTAACTTGGGAATATCGTTGGCGTGGACGTTTTCAGCAGCCGCACGGTCGAGACGCCGAAGAATTCGGTGGAGATGACCTGAGCCGCGGCTCGCAGCGCGTTCGCGCAGGCGCTCGCGCAAATCTTCCGAGCGCTGCGGGCCGGGAAAAAGTCCTTCGAGCAGCGCGCGCAAATATAGTCCGGTGCCACCGACCACGATTGGCAAGTGTCGGCGCTGGTTGATTTCCGTGAGTACTTGTCGCGCCTGGCGGGCATACTCTCCGGCGGTGATGTATTGCGTAGGATCGACGACATCGAAAAGATGGTGGGGCGCGCGAGCGCGTTCGGTGGGGCTGGGCTTGGCGGTACCGACATCAAACTCCCGCACCATTGCGACCGAATCGCAGTTAACAATCTCGCCGTTGAACTTCTGCGCGAGCGCGAGAGACAACGCTGTCTTTCCGCTGGCCGTGGGGCCTACGATCACCACCAGCAGCGGTTCGGTTGCGGCGATCTCGCGGCGGTCGTCATGCTTTGGGACCACGTTCAGCGCAGGCTCCAGTGAATGTGGTGCCAGTAGCGAACCAGAGTGAGGACCAGCAACAGCCCGGTAGCTTCCGACGCGTAGACCGCGTCGCGGTGATGCTTGTGCGAGTCGGTCTGGGGCTCGGCGGAGGGCGCGCGGATCTCTGGCGAGGGCACGCGGATATTGTAGCGCTGGGCGGAATGCGGAGTTGGTTGGGTTAGGTCTGAGGTATTGGGTGTCAGGTTCTGGGTCCAAGGCCTGAGGTCCGGCCCCGGTTCGCGGAGCATCCGACCTAAGACCAAACACCTAAGACCCAAGACCCAAGCTCTTCCTGCTACACTACGGCGTCGTCCATGCCTCTGCCGCAAAACAACGCGAGAGTCGCGCGCTTTGGATTGTTTGAGCTCGATCTCGGCGCGGGCGAACTGCACAAGAGCGGCGTGAAGCTGCGCCTGCAGGAGCAGCCATTCCAGGTGCTGGCTCTGCTACTAGAGCGGGCGGGCGAGGTGGTCACGCGCGAAGAGTTGCAGCAGAAGCTCTGGCCTTCCGACACGTTCGTCGACTTCGACCACAGCCTGAACACGGCCATCAATAAAGTTCGCGAGGCGCTGGGAGATTCGGCTTCCAGTCCGCGTTATGTGGAAACGCTGGCGCGGCGAGGATACCGCTTCATTGCTCCGGTACAAGGTCCGGTTCAAGGCGCCGCAGAGAGAGAAGTTCCGGCAGGGAACAGCGACGGGGCAGCCGCAAACGGGCAGATCTATGCTCCAACGGCGATCGCATCGTCGGATCCCTATCCGCCGCCGGTCGCACTGCATCCCGAACTCGAAGTCCCGATCCCGCGGCGCGCTCTCACTCGCGGACTGTTCGCGCTGATTCAGACGATGTACCTGGCCTTCTATCTCACGGCCCTGTTTCGCCTGCATGATGTACAAGCCGTGGCGGATTCGTTTCTTCCCTTGTGGGGCGCGACGGCCCTCGCTGGGTCCGTAATGGTGACTGCCGGCGTGGGGATTCCACTGCGCTGCTACTTAATGTCGGCGGTGGGCTTCGACTACCAGCGACTGGGCGACAAATTCCGTAAGATGTTCCCGTTCGTGCTGGCGCTGGACCAGTTGTGGGCGGTAGCTCCGTTCTTGCTGACCCAGGAGATTGGTTTGGGCGCGGCTTTTGCGGCCAGCGCGGTACTGCTGTATCTGCCCTTTTCGGAGCGAACGTTGATCCGCATGGCGTATCTCGAGCCGCGTGCACGTTAGCCGAGTATTTTCCGTGGAACTAACCTCACCGTTTGCCCGTAACCACGTCTAAGAAGCTGGGCGAAGCTGGGCCCCGCCGGAGGATCGTATGAGATTTACTGCGATGGAGCGCCTCACGCTTCTCGTGCTGGCTACGAGCGTTGTTGGGGTTCTGCCCGCCCACGCCGACGAATGGTCGAAGACCTATAACCTCAGCGGCAAGCCTGAGTTGCGGATCGAAACATCCGACGCCGACATCCGCGTCACGACCTGGGATCAGAACACAATTGAAGCCAAGGTCATCACTGCGCACTACAAGATCGGCGAAGGCGGCATCCGCGTCGAAGAGCATCAGAATGGCGACTCGGTCGAAATCGGCGTGCACTACCCGCACCACAACTTCAGCGTCGACTGGGGCAACCATCGCGTGGACATCATTATCCAGATGCCGCGCCAGGGGAGAGTCAACCTGCGGACTGGCGATGGCAAGATCGACATTGCCGGATTGAAGGGCGAGATGGATCTGCGCAGCGGCGACGGCTCCGAGAATCTGGAATCGGTCGACGGCAAGCTGCACGCCACGACCGGCGACGGACACATCACAGCTCATGGTCGCTTTGATGAACTCGAACTCAAGACGGGCGACGGGCACGTCGAAGTGCGCGCGGCGGGCGGATCCTCACTGGCCGCGGGCTGGCGACTGGAGACCGGCGACGGCAACGTTTCCCTCGAAGTTCCAGGCGAACTGGCCGCGGACGTGGACCTGCACACCAGCGATGGCCACATCGACCTCGACGTGCCTATCACCACCGAGGGCAAGATTCGGCAGAATGAAGTCCACGGCAAGCTCAACGGCGGTGGCAGCCCGCTGACGATCCGCACGGGCGATGGATCGATTCATTTGCGGAAGGGCTGAGAAGACTAGAAGCCCGAGTGTCTCAGATTTGTGCCATACTGTCTGCGACATCATGGCTTCGTGCCGCATTACAGTACGCATCCCCAAGAGCTTGGTAGCGCTCGTGCGTGACCGTTCGGTCGCGCAGGGACAGACTCCTTCAGATCTGGTAGGCATTGCGCTGGAGTCCTATCTCGGCCGGGGAAGACAGCCCGCATTCGGCCTACGAGCTGGCGCAGGAAGCAGGATTGATTGGCTGCGTGCGCCAAGCACTGAAAGATCTGAGCACGAATCGCCGCCACTTTCCAGCCGTTGAAAAGAACAAGTGAGGCGAATCCTCAGTTTTCCCAAGTTGACGGAAGGATATTGCATGCTAGTTAAGTACGGCCTTCTCACGATCACACTCATCTCATTCCTGTCCTCAGCCAAAGCGCAGCAGTCGACCATAGAAAAGTCTGAGCCGGCTCTCGATGTCACGTCCATGGACCGCAGCGTCGATTCCTGCGCGGACTTTTTCGCCTATTCCTGCGGTGGATGGATCAAGAGAAACCCGATTCCTCCCGACCAATCGTCGTGGGATACATATTCGAAAATGCAGGATGAGAATCTGGGGCGCTTGCGCGGGATATTGGAGACTGCGGCGGCGCCCGATCCCAAGCGGAATGGGGTCGATCAAAAGATTGGCGACTACTACGCGTCTTGCACCGACGAGAAGGCGATCGACGCCAGGCGAGCGGAACCGCTCAAGCCGTCGCTGGGACGAATTGCAAAGATCAGTTCCAAGGCGGAAATCGCCGACGTGGCCGCGGCCATGATTGATGACAACGTTCTCTTTCGCTTTGATTCGATCCAGGATTTCCGCGATGCCAATCAGGTCATCGCCGACGCCGATCAGGGCGGACTCGGCCTGCCCGACCGCGACTATTACACGAAGGACGACGCGAAGTCGGTCGAACTGCGTAAGCAGTACCTTGCGCACGTGCAGAAAATGTTTGAGCTGCTGGGCGACAAGTCCGAAACCGCCGCGGCCGAGGCGCAAACCGTGATGCGGATTGAAACCGCATTGGCCAAGGGTTCGATGACGCGAGTGGAGCGGCGCGATCCGAAAGCACTGGACCACAAAATGACCAGGACAGAGCTGGAAGGTATATCCCCCGGTTTTTTGTGGCGAGCATATTTTACTCACGTCGGAATGCCGTCGCTCTCGTCGTTGAATGTCGCCTCGCCCGGCTTCTTCAAAACCATGAATGAGGAACTCGAAAAAGAAAATTTGGCTGACTGGAAGACTTACCTGCGCTGGCATCTGGTGCATGCCGACGCGCCTTCTCTTTCTGCGCCGTTTCTGAACGAACATTTCGCATTTTATGGAAAGACTCTGCGCGGGCAGCAGGAACTGCAGGCACGCTGGAAACGCTGTACCGAAGCTGTAGACCGCTATCTGGGCGAGGATCTGGGACAGGCGTACGTAGAGAAATATTTTAGTCCGGAGGCCAAGCAGCAGGCATTGAAAATTGTGAAAGAAATTCAGGCAGCGATGGAACAGGACATCAACGGTCTGCCATGGATGTCGCCGACGACCAAACAACAGGCGCTGGCCAAGCTGCACGGGATGGCGAACAAGATTGGATATCCGGACAAATGGCGGGACTACAGCAAACTTGAGATCGTGCGCGGAGACGAACTGGGCAATGTCGAGCGCGCACGGAAGTTCGAATTCGACCGGCAGTTGTCGAAGATCGGCAAGCCTGTCGACCGCGGTGAATGGGGCATGAGTCCACCGACTGTAAACGCATACTACGATCCGCAGATGAACGACATTAACTTTCCTGCGGGCGTGCTGCAGCCTCCGGCGTTCGATCCCAATTCCGACGCGGCTCCCAATTATGGTGATACCGGTGGCACCATCGGACACGAACTCACGCACGGCTTCGACGATGAAGGCCGCCAGTTCGATGCCCAGGGCAACCTACGCGACTGGTGGACTCCGGAAGACGGAAGAGAATTTGTGAAGCGCGCCAGTTGCATCTCAGACCAGTATTCGACCTACGCGATCATCGACGACATCAAGATCAACGGCAAGCTGACGCTCGGTGAAGATGTCGCCGACCTGGGCGGTTTAATTTTGGCCTACATGGCGTGGAAGGATGACACCAAAGGCCAAACGCTGGAGCCGATCGATGATCTCACGCCCGACCAGCGCTTCTTCGTCGGCTACGGCCAGAGCTGGTGCGGCCAGAGCCGCGATGAGACCAAGCGGCTGCGCGCCACAGTAGACCCGCATTCTCCCGAAAAATACCGAACCAATGGCGTGGTCTCGAACATGCCGCAATTTCAGGAGGCGTTCCACTGCAAGGCCGGTTCGCCCATGGTGAATCACAATCGTTGCAGTGTGTGGTAGAAAATGTGGTAGGAACTGCGGCCGCCTACACTTCAAGACCGATCGAGCGCATCAGTGCGAGGCCGTTACTCTTGGTCACAATGCCCTCCCGCAGCTTGTAGTCGAAGGTCATTCGGCCGTTCTCCAGCTCATCCTGGAAATGGACATTGTGCAGATGACCCTCGACCGATCCGCCGATGTCGGTCAATGCCAGGTCATGCGTGCTCACCAGACCGATTGCGCCGCGATTTACTAGAGCGCGTACAATTCCTTCCGCACCGATGCGGCGATCTTTCGAGTTGGTGCCTTGCAAGAGCTCATCCAGTAGAAACAGCAGCGGGGGATTGCCTGCTGCGAAATCGAAGATCTGGCGAAGCCGCGTGATCTCGGCATAGAAACGGGAACTGCCTTCCCGCAACGAATCGTTGATGCGAATACTGGCGCCTACGTGCAGCGGCGTGAGCCGCAGGCGGCGGGCTCGGACAGGCGCGCCTGCCATGGCCAGCACCACATTCATCCCCACGGCGCGCAGCAGCGTGCTCTTGCCCGACATGTTAGAGCCGCTAACTAGCAGAACACGAGTCTCTCCACAGATGCTCACATTGTTGCGAACGCAGGTTGTCGCCGGGACGAGCGGATGCCCAAGTTCTTCGGCGTCGAACGATGCCGCACCCTCTATGAATAATGGAAATGAGTCGGAGGGATGCTCGAAGCTGTAAGTCGCCAGCGAAAAAAGTGCCTCCATCTGTCCGATGGCATCCGTCCACAGCCGCAGTGCGCTGCCGTGCGCATTGCGCCAACGTTCCGCCGCAAATGCTACTTGCACGGAGTACATGAGCGGCGCGTCGATGATTCGCACAAAGATGTTATGGCGGGAGTTGATCAGGTCCACCAAGGTCCTGAGCCGCGCGATCGCTTGAGAACTGGGGACGCCGTACGACAAAAAGTCCCGCTGCAGCCTGTGGAGTAGTGGCGCCTGGAACGTTTGCGCCTCAACTCGTGCTAGCACACCCGACAGCAGCTCCAAGTCGCGAAATGCGTGCTCCGTTCCGTGCAGTACTTCCTCGAGTGGTTTCTTGAGCCAGTACGTGAGCACCGCTTCGATCACCACGATCAACGCCAGCGGCGTTGCCATTCCCCAGACGGCCCACACCACTGCGGCCGCAACAGCCAGCGCAGCCAGGACTGGCGACAGCCAGCGAATCCACAACGGCTTCATCAGGTTCAGCGATTCTGCCCACTTCAGCAGCACGTCGGGATGCACGCCCACGCCAACATCTTCGCCAAGGACCGCCAGATCCTCACGCAGATTGAGTTGATCGCGCAGTTCGCTGACCGCGGCATGTCGTTCGCGAATCTGTTCCACCCTTGAGGGAGAAAGCAGCCACCGTGCCAGTGTGTCTTCCCCCATGCGCGTGCGCGCCGTCGAGAGCAGCTGGAACAGGCTGCCCTTGCCGAACAAGTCGAGGTCGGCGGCGTACACGTGATGAGGATCGTCGAAGCGCTCGCCTGTTTCTCCCAACCCCGCCCAACGATCTTCGACGCGTGCCAGTCCTTTTTCATAAAAGGCAGCAGCGCGCTGGGCCAACTCGCGAGCCCGAAGAATCCGTGAATGATAAGCCGCGATGCACGCGAACGCCGCTACCGGCGCGGCCAGCCACCAGGGCGAGAAGTAATGCCCTCGGAACGAAGCCCACACCATGAACATCATTAGGACAGCCAAAAGAAGCCGGCCGTTGCCGAGCCGGATATGAACTGTCTCGTAGTGGGCGACGCGCGACTGGCGAGCGGTTCGGCGCTGAACGTATTTTGCGGAGGGCAGCACTGGATCAAAATGTAGCAGGTACATGCAGTACGAGAAAGGGCGCTATCTAGTCGCGGCTCGGCACATTGCCGAATAAGATCATCCGCATCGAGATGCTGCCGAAGTCGAAACCCTCATACGGATACGAGACATCATCGCGCTCATTCGAGCTGCCCATGCAGTAAAGCAGCGGCAGGTAGTGTTCCACCGTCGGATGGGCCGTTGCCAGCAGCGCATCTCCCCACTTCTGCGGCTCGGCCAGCGAGTTCGCATCACGCGCCTCGACCGCGTCCTTAACCTTCGTGTCAAACTCCACCGCCCAGTCGTATGCGCCGGAGGGACGGTCCCAGTCGATGCGGCGTAGGTTGTGGACGATGTTGCCGCTACCCAAGACTAAGACTCCACGCTCGCGTAGCGATTGAATCTCGCGGCCGAGTTCAAGGTGTTCTTTGAAACTACGCCGCTCGTCAAGGCTGAGCTGAAATGCAGGCACGTCCGCATTCGGATACATATGGCGCAGCACGCTCCATGAACCGTGATCCAGTCCCCACTTGTCATCCGGCAGAATTTCCGGATTGCCGGCCCCCTTCTCAGCTTCTTCAGGGGCACCGGGCGCGGCATACTGCACCTCATAGAGCGGACGCGGGAAGCCATAGAAATCGTGGATCGTCCGCGGATGCGCGGACGCCAATACCTGCGAACCCGATGTCACCCAATGCGCCGAGACAACGCATACCGCTTTCGGCTTGGGTAATCGCGCGCTCAGGCCCTGCAGCGTTTCGGTGAACGCATTGTGCCCGATGGCGTTCATCGGCGAGCCGTGGCCGACGAATAAAACTGGCATCTTTTCCAACGCAGCCTCTCCCGGCTGGAGTCGCAACTCAGCCGCTCCAGGCAAATTATTCTGTTAACTATTTGATTATCAAGAGAAGGAAAAGATTCGCGGTGCGGAAAGGCACGTCCGCTACTGCAAATCAGCTTTATCAGGGTTGTAGTAGAAGCGGAAGCGTAACGCGAGATAAGGCCCAGTGAATTCGCTGGGCAGCGGCGGAAATGGATTGGAAGCGGTGATGCTGCCCCACGCCGGACGGTCAAGGGCGACGTCACCGGAGGTGGCGATCAGACGCATGTCCGCAACCTTGCCGTCTTTCGTAATGGCAAACTCAATCGCGAGTTTCCCTTTTTTCATCTCGGCGGATTCCGGAATCAGGTGGTACCAGTTTTCTTTGACGTCCTGCAGAATGCGTTGCAGGTAGGGACCGAAATCCACCCCCTGGGTATCGCTCAAAATGTCGAGAGCGCCCAGTTGACGGCCATGTGCTCCGGTGCCGAGGCCGAAGTCGCCCTCCTGACCAGCACCGCCGGCACGATTAGCTGCCGCCCCTTGCGCGGCCTGCTGAATCGCCTCCCCGGGCGTCATACCATTAGCGTACTTGCTGAAAGAGTTGTTCGGACGAGCCGGCATCTGCAACTGTGACTGCTGATCACTCTGGAACTGCGGACGAGCCTGCGGCTGGCCCTGCTGCGGCTGCGGAGAAGGCTGGTTTTGGGCCAAGGCTTGCGGCGCCGGTTGCGGCGCGCGCGGACCACTCATCCCCGGAGCGCCCGGAGGAGGCGTCGCCAGAATCTTTCGTAATTCTTTAGGATCAAGCTCGGGATGACGCGAGGTCGCAATGCGGTCTTTATCCGACGCAATGTTGGTGTTCGGCCTGCGTGTAGGCTTCTGCAAGTCGGGCGGCAGAGCCAGGAACGTGAGGTTCTTGTCTTTGGTCGAGTCCATCGGCACAACCACCACTGTGTGCCATCCAAGCGTCTTCTCGATCAAGTTGAAGTTCCACAATACAATGGCGAGGACCAAGTGCACGATGATCGAAATCCAAATCGCTTCGCGCCAGCGCGAACGTTCCAGATCATCCTGCAACTGGATCAGCAGATGCGGCACATGCGCATCGAGATCACGGTACGCGGTTTCCCAATCCTGCTGATCGTAGAGGCCGAGTTGCTCCGGTTGAGGCTTCTCGGGCGGGGCCACCGGATCCTGGAATGGAATTTGCGTGATCGGCATGCGCTGGGCAACTGAAAAAGCTTAACTGTATAAGCTTAGCTGTATCCGCCTGTCGTTAGACACCGAATACACTCGCGGCGTTGCATCCCGGTCTTCTAGGAAGTAATGCAATGTGCGCGCGCGCTCTACAACCAAGTTCCCTCTATTTTCGCATCTTTGGGGGCATCGTGCCCACCGACAAAAATGGGTTGCGACTTCGGTCTGTAAACATATGTAAATCAGGGTTGTAGCGGTCCAGTTAGACCCCGTCACTCTCCGATGAAGGCGTCATCCCGAACTCGGCGCCGTTCAGCCGAGTGAGGCATCTCGCGTGAGAGCTTTCCGAGACGCGCCGCCGGTCTGCGCGCAATGTCCTTCCCTACGCCTGAAATGCGGCTTCGTGCAGGATAAGGCCGATAGGACCTTCACGCAGATCGGTGCTTGGCGTTGGCGATTCCGGCGAGGTCGACTTTCTTCCCGTGGTCGCGAATTGCGTCCACAATCTCCAGCGCCAGCGCCAGCGCGCGGCGGCCGTCTTCGAGTGGAACCACGGGCGCGGAACGCTCCCGAACTGCGCGAAGAAACGACTTGAGTTCTGCATGCAGCGGCTCCTCGGAGGCGACCGGGGGTTTCGTAACGCCAATCTGGGGGTTGACGGAAGGAGCACCCGAGGCCGCTCCATCGTGACCCACGGTAAAGACCAGCACCTCCTGGCGTCCATAGTCGAGCGAAACGTATTGCCGCGGCTGAAAAAAACGCAACTTGCGGACGCGCTCGGTGGAAACGCGGCTGGCCGTGAAGTTCGCGACACAGCCCGATTCCAGCTCCAGACGCACGTTCGCGATGTCCACTTTCCCCGACAAAATGGGCAAGCCGACCGCGCGAACTTCCTTGACCGGCGAGTTGGCAAACGCCAGCACGATGTCGAGATCATGGATCATCAGATCGAGGACAACGTCCACATCGAGCGAACGTGGAGTAAACACACTGAGCCGGTGTACCTCGAAAAACATGGGTTGAGTCAGCAAAGGAACTGTGGCCCGTACGGCTGGATTGAAGCGCTCGAGATGCCCGACCTGCGCGATCCGTTTGTGCGTGGCCGCGATTGCAACCAACTCTTCAGCCTCAGCCAGCGTTGCCGCCAGCGGCTTTTCGATGAGCACATCCACTCCAGCCGTCATCAACTCTCGTGCCACCTGCAGGTGATGCGCGGTGGGCGCGGCGACGGACGCGGCTTGCAACTCGCGTTGCCTCGTTAGCATTAGCATCTGCTGCACCGATCCGAAGCCTTCACACCCGAACTCGCGCGCCACGGCATCGGCGCGGCTCACGTCGGGATCGACCACTCCCAGTAGGCGTACCGCCTCCCCTTGTTGTTCGAGTTCCTTGTAAACTCGGGCATGGTTGCGTCCAAAGACGCCCACGCCGACCACGGCGACGGAGATCGGATTTTTCGATGGCAGGAGAAATTCTCGAAGGCCGGTTGCCGGAAAGAAATTGTAAACGTAAACCAGGGAAAGAGCATCTGGATTAGCGCCGCTGGTTTGGGCGTTTCCGCGTTACAGAAAAATCAACCGCGAAAGGACTGACTCGCCCCATGAGGACGATCGTGCTGCTGACCATCTCCAATATCTTCATGACGTTTGCCTGGTACGGCCCTTTGAAGTATCGCGAGGTGCCGCTCTACAAAGTAATTGTGGTGAGCTGGCTGATTGCCTTCTTTGAATACTGTTTCCAGGTGCCGGCGAACCGCATCGGCTCCTACGAGTTCACCGCGGCGCAACTGAAGACGATTCAGGAAGTGATTACTCTCACCGTCTTCGCCGCTTTCTCCGTGCTGTATCTGAAGCAGCCGCTGCGATGGAACTACCTGGCGGGCTTCGCGCTGATCGTCGCGGCCGTGGCTGTGATTTTCAAAAAGTGGTAAGGCAAGCAGCATTCATGGCAGCGGCTCGAACCGCTGGGCCTGGGTAGCTTTGGAAGGGCACGGCTTCCAGCCGTGCCGCTAGCGATCAATTAGAATGCGGGCTTTAGTGTGTGCGTGAGAACTGAATTTCTGGGAGAGCGGTGGAACGAAAGCCGCCAAAATCCAGCCGCGCGCGGCGGCATGTGAAAGCCCGGCACGGAAGTGCCGGGTCAGAGTCGGATAAATACACGAGTCCCGCAGGGACGGCTCGAGTTCTCATGCACTCTCTTTAGCCCGTGAGGGGACCGTGGCTCCCATCGAAGCATCGCTGAGAACCAGTTCTACCGCGAGCTAGTCTGCGCCTTTTTTAGAATCGCAATCTGCCCAGCGTGATAAAGCTCATGCTGGGCGATCCCGTGCAGCATGCGGTAAAAGTCATAGCGCTTGCCGGGAACGCGATCACCGAGGCGCGAGTCGGGCAGAGCGCCGACGGTTCTTACGAGAGCGTCGTGTGTGTGTCTCGTCTCCGCGATAGCCTTGCGCCATGCCACTTCCGTCGACGTGGATACAAGCGGAAAATTCGCCAAACCGGTGGGCTGACATTTTTCTCCGCTCAGCCTGCTGGAAGCCGCGCCGTCCCACACTGCAATGTGCAACATGAGCTCCCAGATGCTGTGAATCTTAGGCAGCGGCGCAGCAGCCGCCGTGACCGCGTCTACGTCCTCCAGCAATTCGATCAGGGCAGGCCCGTGCCACGCATTACCGTCGAAAGCGCGGCGAAGCTGGTCGGCGATGCGAGCGGCTTGGGACTGGGTTCGTGTGCGCTTCGATTTCATCGAATCAAACCTTCCCTTCGTCTGCTATAACCGCGATTTCCGCCGTGTTCGCCGTGTCAAAAATCTTCTGCCCATCCAGCAGCAGACACTTCCCCGCGTCGAGCGCGAGACAACTCGCTCCGGCCGCCTGCATGACTTCGATCGTCTTCAATCCAATCACCGGCACATCGAATCGCATATCCTGATTCGGCTTGGCAATCTTCACCACGGTGAGAGCGCGGCTGAGAGCGGCAGCGTCGCCATGTAGCGAATGCATAATCTGTCCCGCGCGCTCGATGGCGGCGTCCGTACCTTCCATAGCTTCGACCGCGACGCATGCGCATTCCGCGATGACCACCGTCTGCCCAATGTCGTGCCGCGCAAGCTGACGGGCAACCGCTCGTCCGTACTCAATATTCTTGCGCTCCTGCTCGGCGGGCTGGCGCGCGGTCAGCACGCCGGGCTTCACCAGCAGCGGTTCGAGCAGCCAGGTGGATTTTTCCAGCGTGATGCCTTCATCGGCCAACACTTTGGCCACCGCTCCGAGCAACGAATCAGTGTTGCGCGTGGCGAGCGAGAGCAAAGCTTGGCTAGGCGCCAGTCCGGCCGGATGCTGGAGAAAATCTGCTTGTGCCTTACCTGCCCCGCCATGATGGCGCGCCGCACGCCTTCCCGCTGAAAGGTCTCGATCAGCTTCGACAGTTCCCCCAGCGAAAGCCAGAAAACCGCAACCGCCCCATGCGATTCGATCCCCGGAAAAGCTTCTTCTTTGATTGCGGCCACCACCACTTCGTAACCCTGCGCGCGCGCCGCGTCCAGTACGAGAAAAGGAAACTTGCCGTTGCCAGCGATGAGGCCTAAGCGCTCCATATCAGTTGTCAGTTGCCTGTTGGCAGTTGCCAGTAACGGCCGAGCTCCCGACAGACTTAGATTGAGCCTATCAAGCCGTTTAGAATCCTCCCAACTTCCCCCGATAGCCTGAGGAGATGCCCCATCTCTTCCGGCGAAGTGTACTGCGGTCTGAGTGCAAGTGAAATCCGGGTTTCCGTCTCAAGCAGAGAACCGCGAGCGTGACCGAGAAACCGCCTGAATGCGCCCGGCGTCAGCCGGCCTTGGCCTTCCGCTATATTGCTCGGCACGGACACTGCGGCACGGCGAAGCTGACTGGTCAACCCGTAGCTCATCCTTGGGAAAGCCACGAGTGATCTTGTAAATCTCCTCGACGAGATCCATTGCCTTTTGCGAGGCGATGAGATCCCGGTATGAAAACCCCACGCCCGCCTCCCAACGGACTAACTGGCAACTGACAACCGGCAACTGGCAACTGGCAACTATTTAATCACTCCCCGCTCCGACGCCTCGATGAAGCGAATCAGCATGTCCACATCCTTGCCGCGGTCGGATTCTTCCTTCAGTTTTTCTAGTGCCTGCGACGTATTCATCTTCGAGGCGAGCAGAATTTTGTAGGCGCGTTGGATCTTCGCAATGCGCTCCTTCGAAAACCCCCGACGTTCAAGGCCAACTTTGTTCACTCCATATGCGTGCGTGTCGCGCGCGGCCGAGGTCATGGAGTACGGCAAAACATCTTGCGTGATCGTGGTGCCGCCACCGATATACGAGTGCGCGCCAATGCGCACGAACTGGTGCACCGGGCACAGCGCTCCGACCACCGCCCATTCTTCGACAGTCACGTGTCCGCCCAGGGTCGCGCCATTCACCAGCATGACATGATCCTCGATCACGCAATCGTGCCCGATGTGCGTGTAAGCCATGATCAGCAAATGGCTGCCGACTTTGGTCAGGCCCTCGCCCTTCACCGTGCCGCGATTGATGGTCACAGACTCGCGGATCTCATTGTGATTGCCGATTTCCAGACGTGTAGGCTCGCCCTTGTAGGTGACATCCTGCGGCGCCATGCCGATGGCGCAGAAAGAGAAGAAGGCATTGTCCGAACCGATTTTCGTCGGCCCCTCGATCGCGACATGCGACGCCAACCGGCAACCCTCGCCCAGTTCGACCTCGGCGCCAATCACGCAATACGGTCCGATTTTGCAGGACGCAGGAACCTTCGCTCGCGGATCGATAATCGCCGTGGGATGTACATTTCCGGAATCTGAAGTTTTGGGCGATGGATTCATTGAGTCGTTCGTGGATTGATCGGCGCCCGGCGATCACTATCCTGCATCGCCGTCCCCGGTGCCCGATCCCCGTCCGCGAGAGCTGTCCACTAACTGGCACGAAACAATTGCTTCGGCCACACGTTTATCGCCCACGTAAGCGTAACCTTGCATCTTCGCGGCGGTCATGCCCGGCACCGAGCGCCAACCGGTTACCTCCACCTCTAACCGCAACTGATCGCCCGGGCTGACCGGCCTGCGGAACTTCGCGCGCTCGATCCCGGTAAACATCATGATCTTATCTCTGCGGTCTTCGACCTCGGTCAACAACAGCGCACCCCCCGCCTGCGCGATGGCTTCCACAATCAGCACCCCTGGCATGATGGGCAGGCCCGGAAAGTGTCCCGCGAAGAAGGGTTCGTTGAACGTCACGTTCTTGATGGCGACAATGCGCTTCCTACGTTCCAGATCAAGCACGCGGTCAATCAGCAAAAAGGGATAGCGATGCGGCAGGATCTTCAGAATCTCGTGGATGTCGAGCCCGGTCTTCGCAGAGTCGGGCGAAGATTCCGTCACAGGGATGCTCTTATTCATGGTTGTCTCAAAACGCTGCGTCTCAAAACGGCTTGAAGATTATACTGTACGACTTGCGCCCGAAGGTGTCTCTTCTACCCCGGGCCGGAGACCAACGCAGAGATGCCGGGCAAGAAAACAGAACATCCGAAGCGATCCGACCAAGTCCCCTCCAACCCAGTATGGAGCGAACGACTGCGCTACTTTGAAGCTCGGCAGGAAGAGATGGTCCAGACGATCCGCGAATTTGTCGCGATTGAATCTCCCAGCGACAACAAGCTGGCCGCCGACCGCATGGGCGCGTTGCTCGCCGCGCGCTTCGAGGCCCTCGGCGGACGCGCGCATGTGCACCGCGCCGAGGACTTCGCCGACAGCGTGCAGATCGATTTCCCCGGACGCGAACAAATCAAGCCCGTTCTGCTGCTCGGCCACTTCGACACTGTCTATCCGCTGGGAACGCTCGCGACCATGCCCTGCCACGTCGCCGACGGCCGCCTCCATGGGCCTGGCGTGCTCGACATGAAGTGCGGCATTGCGCTCATGCTTTACGCGATCCAGGCGCTGCAGACGTGGCATGCGGGACTGCCGCGGCCGGTCACCGTGTTTCTCGTCTCCGACGAGGAAGTCGGCAGTCACTCTTCCCGCAGAATTACTGAAGCACTGGCCAGGGAATCGGCGGCCGTGCTCGTGCTGGAACCTGCTGGACCACGCGGTGCGGTGAAAACCGCGCGCAAAGGTGTCGGCGAGTATATTCTGCACGTGAAAGGCATCGCGGCACACGCGGGGCTCGATCCCAGCAAGGGACACAGCGCCATCGTCGAACTCGCGCGGCAGATCACCGCCGTCTTCAAACTGAACGATTTGCGGCGCGGTCTGTCCGTGAACCCCGGAGTGATTCGCGGCGGAACTCGCACTAACGTGATCGCCGCCGCAGCCACAGTGGAAATCGATGTGCGCATCAAGAAAGCCAAACAGGCCGCCACCCTCGATCGCAAATTCCGCTCCCTGAAGCCCTTCGACAAATACTGCAGGCTCAGCATCGAGGGCGGCATCAACCGCATGCCGATGGAGCGGACTGCCGGCGTGGCCGCGCTCTACAAAAAAGCGCAGGCGATCACCCGGCAGATTGACTGGAAACTCGAAGAAGCAGCGGTGGGCGGAGGCTCCGACGGAAACTTCACTGCGGGTATGGGCATCCCCACGCTTGACGGCATGGGAGGCGTGGGCGAGGGCGCGCACTCCGTCCACGAACATATCGTCATCTCTGCGTTGCCGCGTCGTGCGCTGCTTCTGGCGGGGATGATCGGAAGCGCCTGAAACTATTCCTGGGCCGCAAACACCAGGAAATAATCCATTTTGTCGCCCTTCACAAAGTCATATTGCTCAAGCAGCTTGTAGCCTGCCTCTTTCGCCTCGTCAATCACAATGTCGCGGCCCACTCCGTGATCCTCGCCATTGCCGTTGCGGTCAATGACTCCCACCTTGGCGTCCGGACGCAGGGCCGCGCGCAAGTTCTGCAGCAAAGTCACGGGCTGCGCAACCTCGTGATAGGTCTTGAGCAATAATACGGCGTCCACCGAACTCGCAGGCAGAAGCGGGTTGTCGGCCTTCCCGAGAATCGTCTTCACATTTTGTAAGTGCTCTTTCCGCGCACGCTCGCCGATGTAACGGATTGCCTCCGGATTGATGTCGACCGCATAAACCAGGCCGCCTCCGTCCACGCGCCTCGCCGCCCGAACCGTGAACCATCCCGATCCGGCGCCAATGTCGGCGACACCTTTTCCCGGTGCGATGCCAAGAATGTCCATCACGCGGTTGATCTGAAGTCGATCTTCGCGGCCTGGGGAATCGAAAACCGAGAGATCTCCGGTGTACGGTGCGCTGGTTTTGCGCTGCGCGGTCGATGGCGCAGTGGGCGCTGGAGCCGAGCTTTGCGCCGAACCGGTTACGACATTCTGGCGGAAGAGCAGCAGGGCGAGCAGGACAACGCGAAGTTTGAGCATCCGAGACGGCCTCCGCACGGAGTGTATCTTTCGAGAATAGACTCTGGGGAGCAGTGGTGGTGAGCGTTTCGGTGCAAAAGCGACGTTTGCGCGCTCCGCCTTTGACTCCGCAGCAGGGGTAGCCTAAACTTTTCTCAGGGGCCTTCGGCTGGCTTACGCAGTGTTTCGGCAACCGCCCCGGTGGAGGAGTTATGGGTGAAGGTCTTTTTCAGCCTTTGCATTTGCTGTTGATTGTCGCGATCGCACTTCTGGTGTTCGGCACCAGCAAGTTCGCTGCTGTGGGCAAGGGTCTGGGCGAAGGCATCCGTAACTTCAAAGCTTCGATGAAAGATCCCGAAGTCGAAAAGGAAGAGGCCAAGAAAAAAGAAGAAGAAGAAAAGAAGGTATAACTTTCTCGCCGCTCTTCGCCAACTCTGCCCGCTCGCCTCCGAAGGCCGATCTGCCAGAAAGCACGCACCGCAATTCAAATTCCGCGTCGCTCGCGCAGCATTCTATAAACCAGCGCTACCGGCAGCCCCACCACATTGCTGTAATCGCCTTCAATGCGCGGAATCCACCGCGAAGCCATGCCCTGAATTGCATACGCTCCCGCTTTATCCAGGGGCTCGCCAGTCGCGACGTATTCGCGAATCTCATCGTCGGACAGCTGAGTCATCGTTACCAGCGTAGTTTCGGATGCAGTTCTCAGTTCTCGGTTCTCAGTTCTCAGTATTTCGTATGAGGTTCGCAGCGACTGGGCGTGCGACACAGCCTCACTGGCAACTGGCAACTGGTCACTGGCAACTGCCTGAACCAGGCAGATCCCCGTGATCACCCTATGCACCCGCCCGGAGAGCAAGCGCAGCATGCGAACCGCATCGTCAGCGTCGGCCGGCTTACCGAGGATCGTCTCACCGACCACGACAATCGTGTCCGCTCCCAGCACCGGGTCCTTCGGCCGGATGCGCCAGACCGCGAGCGCCTTCTCGCGCGCCAACCGCTCGGCATACTGGCGCGGCGGTTCGCCCACGATCGGAGTTTCCTCAATATCCGCAGGCTGCACAGTGAATGAAATGCCCGTATTGCGCAGAAGTTCCTGGCGTCGCGGCGAGGCGGAAGCGAGAACGAGCATGGCCTCTGATTCTAGTCGAACCAGCAGCGAGTACCGAGGGAGAGGGCCAGTCGCCATCAACACGTCCCGCCAGGCTGCTGAAAAGTCTGACTGCGGCTCAGTCTTGAAAGGGCGCGGCTTCCAGCCGCGTCGTAAGTGCCGCAAGATCGGCAGCAGCTTTAGAGGTTGCGGAAAAAGTCACCGATGCCTGCCTCGCCGTGGAAGAGCGGCCCTTCAGGGCCGCGTAAGACCCGTGAAATCAAACCGGGCCTCAGCCCCCGCGGGGGATGTTCCTTAGGCGAATCGCATTTTTCCGCAGCCTCTTTAGCCGCCAAAATAGCATTCGGTCATCCACCGGAGTTTCTTCAGCAGTCTGCTAGGTCCTCGATACTCGGTACTATCTGCTGCCCACTACTCCGCGCACCGACTCAATCAGCTTGGCAGAATCATAGCCGATCCCATCTTTGAAAACCGTCTCCACGTTTTCGATGTCTTCGATCTTCTTCGACGGATCGCCTTTGATCACAACCAGGTCGGCCTGCTTGCCGGGGGCAATCGTTCCAATGCGGTCCGACTCTCCCAGGAACTGCGCCCCGTTGGCGGTCGCGATGTGAATCGCCTCCAGCGGGGTGAATCCCGCCTCCACCAGCAATTCCACTTCCCGCTGATCGCCGAAGCCCGCGATTACGCCACCCATCCCTGTGGGGTCGAGACCGGCGAGCAGCAGACCGCCGGCCTGGGCGAACGCGTGTTCGAATTCCATTTCTTTCTTAAACGCGGCAGGCCAGGGGGAAACCTCGGTGCCGTATCTCTGATGCAAAGATGCCGCATCGCTGGAACGAACCCGATTCCACAGAAGTGCGTTGCGCGCATCCGGTGACAAAGCGTCGAGCACGCGCTTTTGGATGGTAGGCCGTCCCGAAAAACTCCCCATCTCAAACACGGGAAGAGTAGAAGTGACGGCGACGTGATGTTGCACTAAGTACAAAATCATGTCGTGCAGGGGACCGGCAGTCGCGTCGAGTTTCGAGATCAGATCAGGATTCTCCGGGTTGTCCGGGCATTCGCCCGGCTTTTTCCCGGGAAGGAATTCCGTATCCACGAGTAGTCCATGCTCCAGATCGTCAATGCCGAGGTCCGCCGCCTCGCGAAACCCCACGGAACACAGATGCCCGGTAACCTTCGCTCCGCGCTTATGGGCGGCGGTAATCGCTGCCCCAAGCTCCGCCGGGGTAATGAACATGTAAGCCTTGAAATTGTCCACTCCCTGGTCGAGCCAAAAATTTACCGTGCGGGTCGCATCCTCCGGCCCCGTGAGCTGGTGCATTTGAATCGCCCACGAGCCCTTGCCGTCCAGATACGGCCCGGTGACGTGCATCTTCGGCCCAGAAATTTCTCCCGCATCGATGGACTTTTTAAGTTCAAGGTCAGTGTAGGGTTCGAGCGCTCCGGTCGTTCGAATCGTCGTCACACCTCCGGCTAGGTACAAGCGCGGAAAACTAAACGCCATCTCGCCGAAAACTCCATTCCCAGTCGGATAAAACATATGATCGTGCATTCCGATCAGGCCCGGAATCACGCTGTAACCATGCAGGTCAAGCACCTGCGCATCTTTCGGAACGTTCGCCGCAGCGTCGCCCACCGACTCAATCTTCCCTTTGTTGAGAATGAGGGTCTGATCCTCGCGCGTCGCCGCGCCCGTGCCGTCGATCACGCGCACGTGCGTTAGAGCAACAACCGGCGCATTCACTTTCACGAAAGCCTGCACTTTGGGCGAAACAGCTTGCCCCACGAAGGTGACTCTACACGCCAGCAGCAAGAAGATGACAAGGGGCAATTTGCGCATGATTCTTCACTCCAAGTTGAGCAGAGCATGTTCAAGAGAGCATGGTGAACAGAGCAGGATTCTACCGGAGAAACCACGAGCGTGCGCGGGAAGCTCAGATGTTCCTTCTCGCGAATGACCTCAACTGGCAACTGAGAACTGCTTTACCCCCTGTTAGAATCAAAGATTAGCCACTCACTCATGGACCCCGCTTTCATCCGCAACTTCGCGATCATCGCGCATATCGACCACGGCAAATCCACGCTTGCCGACCGCCTGCTGGAGCTGACCGGATCGCTCACCGCCCGAGAAATGCAGGCGCAGGTACTCGATTCCATGGACCTAGAGCGCGAGCGGGGCATCACCATTAAGGCCCATGCCGTCCGCATGGCCTACACCGCGCACGACGGCCAAACTTACCAGCTCAACCTGATCGATACGCCCGGCCACGTGGATTTTTCCTATGAAGTCTCGCGCTCTTTGGCGTCGTGCGAGGGAGCTCTGCTGGTCGTCGATGCGTCGCAGGGAGTCGAAGCCCAGACGCTGGCCAATTCGTATCTTGCCATCAATCACGGGCTCGAAATCATTCCCGTCATCAACAAGATCGATCTGCAGAGCGCCGACATCCCGCGCACCAAAGAGATGATCGAAGGCGCCGTCGGCCTCGATGCATCCGACGCGGTGCTGATCAGCGCCAAGACCGGCCAGGGCGTTCCCGACGTGCTGGAAGCGATTGTAAAGCGCGTCCCTCCGCCCAAGGGCTCGCCCGACAACCGGCTCCAGGCGCTGGTTTTCGACTCCTGGTTCGACGCTTACCGCGGCGTCGTCGTGTTGACTCGCGTGTTTCAAGGCACTCTGCGCAAGGGCCAACGAATCCGCCTCTGGTGGAACGGCACAACCTTTGACGCTGAGACTCTAGGCATACTCACACCTAAGCCGGTAGAGATCGACCAACTCGTGGCCGGCGAAGTCGGCTTCCTCATTGCCAACATCAAGAATGTCGCGGACACGAAAATCGGCGACACCATCACCGACGACACCAATCCCGCGCTCGAGGCTTTGCCCGGATTTGAGGAAATCAAGCCCATGGTCTTCGCCGGGCTCTACACGGTCGACGCCCACGAGCACACGCAACTGCGCGAGGCCCTGGAGAAATTACGGCTCAACGATTCGTCCTTTTTCTTCGAGCCGGAGAGTTCCGTCGCCCTCGGCTTCGGCTTCCGCTGCGGCTTCTTGGGCCTGCTTCACATGGAGATCATCCAGGAACGCCTGGAGCGCGAATTCAATCTCGACTTGATCACCACCGCACCCGGCGTCCGCTACAAGATCACCAAGACCGACGGCGTGATGGTTGAAATCGACAATCCTTCACGTTGGCTCGATCCCAGCGAAATCGCCAAAGTCGAAGAGCCGGTGATCCTGGCGACGATTCTCACCAACGAAGAATATGTCGGCGGAATCCTGAAGCTGGTCGAAGAAAAACGCGGCAAGCAAAAAACTTTCGAGTACGTCAGTTCCTCGCGCGTGATGCTGCACTACGAATTGCCGTTGAACGAAATCGTCCTCGATTTTTACGACCGCCTCAAATCCGTCTCGCGCGGCTACGCTTCCCTCGACTACCATCTGGCCGATTATTGGGAATCGCCGATGGTCAAGCTCGACATCCTGGTCGCGGGCGAACCGGTGGATGCGCTCTCCATCATCGTGCACCGGGACTTCGCCTACGAACGCGGGAAACTTCTGGTTTCCAAAATGCGCGAACTCATTCCCCGCCAGATGTTCGAGGTCGCAATCCAGGCTTCGATCGGCGCCAAGATCATCGCCCGCGAAACAGTACACGCCATCCGCAAGAACGTTATTGCCAAATGTTATGGCGGCGACATTTCGCGCAAACGCAAGCTGCTGGAGAAGCAGAAGGAAGGCAAAAAGCGCATGAAGCGCATCGGCCGCGTCGACATTCCGCAAGAGGCATTTCTGGCAGTCCTGAAGGTGGGCGAGGGCAGCAACTGAGACGCTGGTCTTTTCTTTAACAACTGGCGGTCTTTAACCTCAAAGAAGTCGATTGCTTCCATCAGCATTTCGCAGTTCACGGCATAGGGAAACCGCCAAGATCAGGCCGAAAACGAAAGTACTAAAACCTTCAAATTGTGCAAATCTCAAAATCGAAAAAAAATCAATCGCAACGAGTTCGGGGCAATGTTACTGTCCGATGAATTACATAACTGGTTACTATTCATGGATTTAAAGGCGAGAGGCATGGCTTCCCAAAACCGACCGATCGGTGCTTGCCAAAAGAAGTCTCGAAAACGGTTTTCAATTCCACAAAGTTTTCCACAGGCACGGACGCTAGTTGAGCGGTCGCACCCAAACCCTAGCTCCTAAGGGACTTACAGGGGTGTACCTAGGGTTTTCCCTGTATGCCATAATTACTCCTCGGAACCACTTTCCCCGTCGGCCAGTGACTCAAATCTGGTGCTATTTTTCAGGAAGGCCATCCTGACTTTTCCTATGGGGCCGTTGCGTTGTTTGGCAATAATGATCTCGGCCTTGCCCTGCAATTCTGGATCGTCCTGCTTGTAGACTTCTTCGCGGAAGATGAACATAACCAAGTCGGCATCCTGCTCGATCGACCCCGACTCGCGCAGATCGGAAAGTTGCGGACGATGATCTCCGCCGCGACTTTCCGGAGCGCGGCTCAACTGCGAAAGCGCAATCACCGGAACGCTCAGCTCCTTGGCCAGCCCCTTCAACCCGCGCGAGATGGCCGATACTTCCTGCGTACGATTCTCGAAACGCTTGCCCCCGCCCGACATCAACTGCAAGTAGTCCACGATGATGAGATCAAGCTTGCCGCCCTGCGCCTGCTTCAATCGCCGCGACTTGGCCCGCATCTCGCTCAGAGAAATGCCGGGAGTGTCGTCGATGAAAATGGGAGCATGCGCCAACTGCTCCATCGCGCGCACCACTTTTTTCGTGTCGTCTTGCCACAGCGAACCGGTGCGCATCTTGTGGGCGTCGACTCGCGCCTGTGAACACAGCAGGCGCATCAGCAGCGCCTCGCGCGACATTTCCAACGAAAACACGCCCACCACCTGTTGATCCTCAATCGCGGCATTCTCCGCAATGTTCATCACGAAGGCGGTCTTGCCCATAGAAGGCCGCGCCGCAATAATCACCAGATCGGAGCGCTGCAAGCCCGACGTCATCTCGTCCAGATCGGTATAGTGCGTCGCCAGTCCGGTGATGCGCTGGCCGCGCTGCAGCAGCGCATCGACCGAACCGAACGATTCGCGTACGATTTCCTGCACGCCCATGAAGCCGCGCCCAAGGCGCTTGTCCGAAAGCTGGAAGATGGCGGCCTCAGCATCGCTGAGAACATCTTCGACCGCATCCCCCTGGTCCGAGGCACGCGCAATCGCCGTATTCGCAGCGGAAATCAGCCCGCGCAGCAGCGCCTTGTCGCGCACAATCTTGACGTAATGCTCAATGCTGGGCCGGTCGGGCACGCCATCGACCAGGCTCGACACGTAGGCCACATCGCCGATCGGCTGCAGATCCTTGTGCCGATCGAGCTCCTCGATCAGCGTGATCATGTCGATCGGCCGCGACGATTCCGCCAGATCGACCATGCGCGAGTAAATGCGGCGGTGCGAATCCAGCGAGAAGTCTTCGATCCGAAGATGCTCCGCAGCCTGGTTGTAGGCGAAGTTGTCGAGCAGGATCGCGCCCAGAATCGAGCGTTCGGCCTCAACGTTCGCCGGAAGAGTGCTGATGCTGTAATCGGTAGTTGCCAAGGATTTCTCTCTCGGTAAATTTCGGAGCTGCAACACTAGCCGCAAACCCCTTGTGAATCCGACGCAGCTGCTTTGGAAAACTCAGGCCAAACCCAAAAAAAAGTTGGCCCTGAGGTTTCGCGGCAGTTTGCGTGACTTCAGTGTAGGCGAACACAATACGAAGATCAAGCAAGACAAGAGCTGCGGCCAAAAAAAATGCGGCCGGGCCAGCCACCCAACCGCATTCGTACGTGCGTTCCTGCTCTAGCTTGTCACCGCTGGGCGGCGGAATGACCGCTTCAGCCCGACGGCGCTCGAAAGGAGTGCCGCAGTTGCCAAAGCCGGTTGTGGATACGTCACCTTGCGGTCACGAATCTACAACTTCACGGGGGCCAGCGGCCCTGTTCCCGCTCCGATGAGCGGAGTGGAGGAGGAGGCCGCAATGCCCGGGCAACCAGTTCGCGCTTGCGCACGTTTTCTGGATTCCCTCCGGCAATTCACCCTCGCGAATCACCGGCTGCCGCTGGCTCTGCCGCAGTCATTCGGCAAGCTCAGGAACTCTCACGTTTCGCTGCACTCACTCTCCGCCAGATCGACGCGCCTCGCAATACAAAAAAACTGTTTCGTTGTGAAGAAACTGTGGAGGATGTCTCTTCTCTGTGGAAGAGCGAGGAAAACCAAGAACTAATCTTGCGCAGTGCATTCACTCCAATAACTTACGATGCTCATGTAGGGATAGCCGCCTCGGCTGTCCGCGATGGCGAAGCCGAGCGGCCCTATCTTCGCGATTTTCGAAGGGTGCGAACTTCGGAGATGGTTGTTGGATGAGATCCATTTCCTCTTTCCAGTCCATCCCATCTTCGTAATTCAACACTTCATACACGCAGGCATGGATTTCGATCCCAGTGCCAGCCTCGGGCGCGCGCCACAGCAAGTGCCAGGCTTCCAGATATCGCTCATACTTCGCTTTATTGCCCTCGGTAAAAAGACAAATCGACTTCATCCCAAAACCGCCCATTCTCCCCGCTCTTTCTTATCCTTGATGTTTGTCTTCCGTTTTTTCATTCGCCAACCTCAGAATTAAAAAGGCGGCATCCGGGAAAAACTCGCGAATGCTGCCTTATGTTTTGATTCGACAGGAATGAAAAGTCGAAGGCAAGAGAATTGAAAGAAAAAAGTAGGGGCGATTTCCAAAATGGGAAACGAAATGCTTGCCGGCCCGTAGCGCTCGAAAAAGCGCTTGAGATCGCTGATCTTCAGTTCTCCGGGAGGGAACCAGACAAAAGGTGCAACGTTCAAGCCTGCGTCCTCCAGCTGTTGCAGCTGTTGCAGCCTTCGCACTTTTGTCGGATATGGATTCTTGCTAGAGATCATGGACCCAGATATGCCAAATACTATCATTTGACGAACGCCACCATTTTCCCAGTTCCGAGATCGATCAGGGCAGGCTGGCTCATCCGTCGCGGTTTTCGACGGATAGCTAACACGAATGCAGGCACAACACGGCGGAACCACCCATTCATACTGCGCACAACCAGCTCGAACAAGAGAGGCAGAGTCGAAGCCGTGCCTTTTCATCCCTCATCTCTCTGCGCCCTTGTGGGATCTAAGCATTAGGCGGGCGAGGACGCCCGCCCCACACGAGACTAATCCCTTACCCCATCCATAAACGCCCGCAACTTCCGCGAGCGCGAAGGATGCCGCAGCTTGCGTAGCGCCTTGGCTTCAATCTGGCGGATACGTTCGCGGGTTACCGCGAATGACTGCCCGACTTCCTCCAAAGTGTGCTCGCTGCCGTCTTCGAGGCCGAAGCGCATCTTGATCACTTTCTCTTCGCGCGGGGTCAGCGTGCGCAGGACCTGTCCAGTCTGGTCCTTCAGGTTCACATTGATGACCGCCTCGGCCGGAGAAACCACGCCGCGGTCTTCGATGAAATCGCCGAGATGCGAATCTTCCTCTTCACCGATCGGCGTTTCCAGCGAAATCGGCTCCTGCGCGATCTTGAGCACCTTGCGCACTTTCGCAACCGGAATGTCCATGCGCTTGGCAATTTCTTCCGACGTCGGCTCGCGTCCCAGTTCCTGCACCAGCTGCCGCGAGGTGCGGATCAGCTTGTTGATGGTCTCGATCATGTGCACCGGAATACGAATCGTGCGCGCCTGATCGGCGATTGCACGAGTAATGGCCTGCCGGATCCACCACGTGGCATACGTCGAAAACTTGTAGCCGCGGCGATATTCGAATTTGTCGACGGCTTTCATCAAGCCGATGTTGCCTTCCTGAATCAGGTCGAGGAACTGCAGTCCGCGATTGGTGTATTTCTTGGCGATCGAAACCACCAGGCGAAGGTTGGCCTCAATCAGCTCGCGCTTGGCGTGCTCCGCATCCATGTCGCCCTGGATGATCTCCCGCTGGGTGCGCTTGAGTTCCTGAAACGACACGCCCGTTTCGAGTTCCAGCTTTTCCACTTCGCCGCGAATCGCTCGCGCCTGCCGGCGATGTTCTTTTTTTTGCTCTTCGTTGCGGGTGGCGTCGGCCTTGCGCTCCAGGTTCTGTGTCTGCCGGTCGAGCGAACGCATGCCGTCGACGGTTTTGTTGAGCCGCTCGATCAGGCGCTTGCGTTCGGCGTTGGTGAAACCCAGCTTGCGCACCGCGAGCGACACCGCGACGATGCCGCGCGCCAACTTGCGGCGGGCCCGGCGATGATCCTTCGGCTTTTTCTTCAGCGAAACTTCGGCGTACTTCTCTTCGAGCAGCGTGGCCTTTTTGTACAGCTTGGCCATGTCGTCGATCTTGCCGGTGAACTCATTCAGGCGGTTCTGCAGGATCTCGTCGGTGATCTCTTCTTCATCGAAGGTGACCACTTCCTTGATCGAGCGCACGCCCTTCTTCAGGTCCTCGCCCATCGCCAGCAATTCGCGAATCACAATCGGGGAACGGGACAGAGCCTTGAGCACGCGCAGTTGTCCGCGCTCGATGCGCTTGGCGATTTCTACTTCGCCTTCGCGCGTAAGCAGCGGCACAGTTCCCATCTCGCGCAGATACATGCGGACGGGATCGTTGGTTTTTTCCAGAGCTCCGGGGGTAAGGTCGAGCTCGACGTCTTCGCCTTCTTCGGAGTCTTCAAATTTCTTATCGAGCGTGGCAGAAGGCAGCTTGGGCCCTTCCAGCACGTCGATTCCCTGCGTACCGATGGTGGTCAGCAGATCATCCAGGTCTTCGGGACTGTGCACATCGTGCGGGATCAAATCGTTGACCTGATCGTAGGTGAGATATCCCTTCTCTTTGCCTGTATCGATCAGCTTTTTTATCTCTTCGAACTTGTCGTCAAGAGCCAAAAGGTGTGTCCTTAAACTGCTTAATTCCGCTCCGCAGGAGCGTGTGATACAGTTCCTTAAAAGGTGGGAATGTGGGTATTGCGGGACTGTGCATCTTGCACAAACTTACAGAGTTTAGCACATAAGTGCTGTGTCGTCTATCGGTTGCCCGCCTTATATCCGGTACCCGCCGCTATCTGCAATTCTCTTAAATACTTAGATGGCTGTGGAGGCTTTTTTGTTTCAAGCTGTTTTTTTGGTTCCAGCCATTTTCAGACCATCTTCCGCTAGACTTGGATCTCGTAGAGCCCGGCTGATTCGTTCCAGTTCGGTCAGTAGTTCTCTCAGGCGTTCTCTATCCCCCGCGAGGCCGGGTTTTTTGAGTTCCTGCTGCACCTGCTCCTGCCGCCGGCGCAAATGAATCCGGCGCAAGGCGCGGACCGCGGCTTCCAGCACCTCTGCCGTGAGCTCTTCGTCCTCTTTGAGAAGAATTAAAGCCAGCATCCGACGATCACTCTCGGTAGCCGGTACCTCAAGAACATCGGCAAATTCCGCACCCACGTTAAGCAGAGACTCGGCCAGGGATTCCGTTGCCAGCCCGCGATGCAGCGCTTCGTTCTGCAACACAAACTGCGCCTGCCGCGCCGGATCGAACTCTTCTTCGGCGCCGTCGCGCGCGGAAAGATGGTCCTCGCCGGGTTGCATCTGCCGCACCGACGCCAACGCGCGAATCAGAACCTTTTCCGCATCGGTCACCTGCGCTTCCGCTGGAGCTTTGACGGCGGAGGTCGCGCGCGTCCCCGCCGCATGCCGCAACTCTTGCCGCAACACCGCGGAGTCGATCCCCAACTTTTGCGCGATTTCGTGCGCCAGTTCATCGCGCACAATCCGGCTCGGCAGACGCTGGATATGCGGCAACAGATAATTCACGGCCTTGACCTTACCCTCGGCGCTGCGCACGGGAAATTGCGTGCGCGCCCGCTCGATCAGGTAATCGAAATATTTTTGCGAAGTCTTCAGCGCAGCCCCGTAAGCTTCTTTGCCTTTTCGACGAATATAGAGATCGGGATCGAATCCCTGCTCGAGCGTCAGCACTTTGATGTGAAATTCTTCTTCTACCAGCAGGCCCAGAGTGCGCTCCGTCGCCTTCGCCCCCGCCGTATCGGGATCGAAGTTCACCACCACATTTTTGCTGAACCGCCCCAGGAGCTTGGCCTGCAGCTCGGTGAACGCCGTCCCCGAGCTGGCGATCACGTTGTGAAATCCCGCGGCATAGACCGAAATGCAATCCATCTGTCCCTCAACCAGAATCGCGTAATCAAACTTTTTCACCCATTCCTTGGCCATATCCAGATTGAACAACACCCGGCTCTTGGAGTAGATCCCCGTCTCCGGCGAATTCAAATACTTCGGCCCAGATTTTTCATCCGTAGCCAGCGTGCGCCCGGTAAACGCAATCACTTTCCCCGCTTCACTCGCGATCGGGAACATCACGCGGTTGCGAAACTTGGAATACATGGCTGCGGTCGTTGATCGTTGGTCGTTGGTCGTTGGCCTCTCCGCCAACGGTTCACCTTGGTTGTCCGGAGTACCCACATTCTTGTCATCGCGAGCGCCTACATTTTTATCAGCTGCGGCACCCAAAGTTTTGTCATCCCGAGCCGAGGCGGACAACCCGTTCGAGGATTGTCCGCCGGAGTCGAGGGACCTGCTTTGCGGACGGCTGACAGCTGACCTCTGAGAGCCATCCTCCTGCTTCCACGAAAACAACCCGCTCTCCCGCAACACTTCTTCGCTAAATTCTTCTTTCAGCCGATCGCGCAGAAGAAACCCGGAATCCGGCGCATACCCAATTCGAAACCGCGCAATCATCTCCTGATCGAGGCCACGCCCCGCCAAATATTCCCGCGCCCGCCCGCCCTCCGGACGCCGCAGGCACTCCTGAAAAAACGCCACCGCCCGCTCATGGACGTCGAGCAACTGCCCCCGCAGCCGCGCGTCCTTAGCCTCGCCCGGAGACGCATAACTCGCCTTGGGCAGCGGAATTCCCAGCTTCTGCGCCACCATGCGAACGGCCTCGGGGAAGGTGACGTTCTCAATTTTCTGAACAAAACTGAACACGTCCCCCGACAGGCCGCACCCAAAGCAGTGATAAAACTGCCGCGTGGCATGCACCGAAAACGACGCCGTCTTCTCCCCATGAAACGGACACAGCCCCGAATAGTTCTGCGCCCCGGCTTTTTTGAGCTTGATGTAATCGCCGATGATGCGGACAATGTCGGCCTGCTGCTTCACCGTGTACGCGAAATCGCCAGGGTTCGCCATCGAAGGGACAGGGCTCTCCGTAGGAATTGTGGACTAGAAAGCGGATGAAAGGAATATACCGGAGCCGATTTGCTGTGGAGAAGCTGTGGAGATCGATTGAATCCCTATGAATAGGTTCGGAAAAGCTGACCTGGACTACTCGCTGAAGTGAATGGTCGACTCCACACAGTCAAAGGCCATCTGTAAATCGTTACCGGAGACTTTAAGGCGGTCTTTCACTGCTTCCATTTCCTCCGCGAACAACTCCTAATCCACTTCAAGGCCCGGCCAGGGGACAGCCCTAGAAAGATCGACCTGATGTAACAGTGCCGTAACTTTCGAGGTGGGTGCCGGGAGAAATTGTGGTTGAGATCTTTTGCCTGGTTAGGCGTACCGAGGTCGCAATATATCTGTCCTCCAGTTTGTCTGACATATTATCGCGTACTTGTCAGAACAACAGAAGACAATATGTTGCTATTTTTTTCAATGATATACGGTAAGACGCAAATGCTATCAGACCCGCAACTCCACCACCGTCGCCCCTCCGCCGCCTTCATTCTGGGGGGGCTCGGCCACTGACGCTACATGGGGATGCTGCTGCAGCATTTGCCGCAGGGCTTTGCGCAGGATGCCCATGCCACTGCCATGCACCACGCGCACGCGCGGCAGGCCGGCCAGAAATGCCCGGTCCACGAACTTCTCGACTTCCCGCGACGCATCGTCCACGGTCCGCCCGATCACGTTGATCTCGCTGGCCACATTCGCGCCCTCGTTTTCGAGCGAGACAGAAATCCCCCGTGCCCGCGCCGCTTTCCCTGGAGACTCCCCTGTCTGCGCCTGCGTCCCGGCCAGCACCTCGGCGATGTCGTCGCGCGCGATCTTCATCTTCATCGCGCCCATCTCCACTTCGAAATGATTGTCGTCGACTTTGCGCGCCACCCGCGCGGGACGCCCCGTCGACTTCAGCTTCACGGTGTCGCCCTGGGAAACGTGCTTCACCACTTGCGGTTGCGCGTCAGGATCGTCGTGGTCGGCTCCCGTGGAATGGGCCACTACGGTTGAATCGAACTGCTCGCGGAACTCGCGGCGCATCTTCGCAATCCTGCGCTCCGCGTCTTTCGAAAGCTTCTGCGCCGCCGCGCGATCTTGCACCGCATTTGCTGCTTCGCGCGCGTGATATTCGAAATCGCGCAGCAGGCTTTCCAGCTTTTTTTCCATCTCGCGAATCTTGGCCTGCTGCTCTTTCCGTCCCTCAGCGGCGAGTTGCGCTTTCTCGCGATCCAGTTCCTGTTCGCACGTCTTCAGACGCAGGCGTTCGTTTTCCGCCTCGCGCAAATCGGCATGCAGCTTGTCGAGAAATTGCCCCACGTCGCGAGCCTGCGTCCCCAGCCGCGCCCGCGCGTTCTCGATGATGGCCGGATTCAAGCCTAGCCTCCGCGCAATGTTAATGCCCGCCGACGCTCCCGGCACGCCCACTTTCAATTCATACGTCGGCTGCAGCGTAGCCTCGTCAAATCCCACGGATGCGTTCACCACGCCCGGAGTATTCGCCGCGTAAACCTTGAGCGAAGTGTGATGAGTGGAGACCACGGTCATGCAGCCGATGCCGCCAAAGTGTCCGGCAATCGCCACGGCCAAAGCCGCACCCTCTTCCGGATCGGTAGCGGAGCCCAGTTCATCCAGCAACACCAGCGACTGCGCGGTCGCCGTGCGCGAGATGAAATCAATATTAGTGACGTGCGCCGAGAAAGTAGAAAGATTTTGCTCAATGGACTGGTAGTCGCCAATATCGGCGAGCACGGCGTCGAACACCGGAAGCTCAGCCCGATCAGCAGGCACCGGAAGTCCAGACTGCGCCATCAACGCCAGCAGGCCGACGGTCTTGAGTGTGACGGTCTTGCCGCCGGTATTCGGTCCCGTGATGATGAACTGCCGTCGTTCGCCTTCCAATTCCACACTGACCGGGACGACGGAAATTCCTTTCGCCCTAAGATTGCGCTCCAGCAACGGATGTCGCGCGTTGTGCAACAGCAGCCGGGGCTGCGCACGAGTCGTGTGGGGACGGGCGCCTTCGCCCGTCCAGCCTGGGCGAAGCCCGGCTCCGCCGTCACCAGCCTCCGAATCGTCTCCACTCAGCTGAACCGCCACGCAGTTATAGTTCTCGGCGAAATGCGCCTTGGCAAATTGCAGCTCCAGTTCACCGAGCGCATCCACCGCAGCCAGAATTTCCTCGGCCTGCGCTCCGATGCGCTGCGTCATCTCCAGCAGGATGCGGTGAATTTCCGCCAGTTCCTCTTCTAGCAACCGCACCAGTTCGTTGTTCTGTTCGATCGTCTCCAACGGCTCGACAAACACCGTCTGCCCGCTCGAACTGGCGCCATGCACCACACCCTGCACGCGCCGTTTTTGCTCGACCTTCACAGGAATGACAAAGCGTTCGCCGCGGATCGTCACCAGTTCATCCTGCACCGTGCCGCCCTCAGCCAGCCTTCGCAGATATCCCCGCAGCGATTCTTGAATCGAGCGCCGCTGTTTTTCGATCTCGCGGCGAATGCGCGCTAATTCCGGCGAAGCTTTGTCCTCCAGTGTTCCATCGGGCTGGATCTTGTTTCGGAAGAAGCGCAGAAAATCCGTGAAGTCGACGACTTGGTCCGAGAGCGCCCGCACTCCTTGCCAATCGGACTTCATATTCGCCGGCGGATGCAACACGATCTCCCGCCATTCCGCCGCGCGATCCACCACCAGGATCACATCGCGAATTTCTGTGGTCTCCAGCGCGGCTCCCGCGATGCGCGAGTTCTCGACGAGAAGACCGATTTCAAGCAGCCCGGAAAAATCAAACCGCCCGCCCACGCGCCAGAATTCCCGAATTTCCGCCGCCAGCTTCTGCTGGCTCTCAATCCAGCCGCGATCAGTCGACGGAGCAAGCGCGGCAATCCGCTCCTGCCCGAGCGGCGAGGACGCGTATCCGCGCAGCAATTCCCGCAGAGCATCAAACTCCAGCACCCCCACCGAACTATGCTTCAGTTCACCCGGCATCGCATTTCATCGTACAGGAGCAGAAGGCCGCAACGGCGATGGAAAGTTCGAAAAGCAGGAGAAGTCGAGCACAGGATCCAGCACATAAAGCTTCGAAGAGATTTAAGAAAAACGAGAGACGAACTTGTGGCCGCGTTGTCCGAATGCTATTTGCATTCAGCGGTCGTTAGGCTGAGTGGCCAACCGCTCCCGCCGCTTTCACCGCAGGAACCGGTTCCGCTTCCATCGGAATCCGTACCACGAACAGCGCTCCGCCTTCCCGCTTGTTCTGGCAGGTAATCTGGCCCCTATGATCCTGGATCACTCCATACACCGCGCTCAGGCCCAGGCCCGTACCTTTTCCGACGGGCTTGGTCGTATAGAACGGATCGAAAACCCGCTGCGGCTCGCGAATCCCGGGCCCGGAATCGGAAAACTGCAACACGGCCTCTTTGCCCTGACATTGCGCGGCGATTTCCAGGGACCCACCGCCGGCTTCTTCCAGAGCGTCCATGGCGTTCTCGATGATCTCGACAAATGCCTGGAAGAGTTGGTTGGCGTTGCCCTGCACTCGGGGCAAACTGGCGTCGATGGAGAGGCCTACACGGATCGTTCCAACTAAACGGCGCGACTCCAGCATCTGAGTCGCGCGGCGTAGCAGGACGCTCACGTCAACAGGAATTTTCTCTGCCGGCGATTGCTGGGCAAAGCTCAACAGGTCCGCGACCAGATCACGAGTTCGCCGCGCCTGGTTCACAATCTTGCGCACCAGCGCATTCTGTTCGTCCGTGAGCCGTTCCTTCGCCCAAAGTTGCTCGGAATAATTCACGATCGCAGTCAACGGATGGTTGATGTCGTGGGCCGCTCCCGCCACCAGGTTGCCCAGGGAAGCCAGTTTCTCTCTCTGCACCAGTTCACTCTGCAAACGCTTCTGGCTCTCGTATCCCAGGCGCGACTCCTGCAGCAGGGCCATCAGCGTTTGGTCTTGCACATACTGCCGCAGAAAAACAAACGCTCCCAACAGCAACATGGCGACCAGCACGGTGGCAATGCGGAACACGCGGGAAGGGGCCGCCGACTTATCGAGCAGTATCGTCCACACGCCCAACACCGGCAGCGACAACAGCGCCAGCATGGCGAGACGCGGAAGCACTTTCTTCCACCGCGGGTCCATGCTGACCGCGCGGCTTTGCAGATCCCAATTCCGCGCCGATAGCACAGTCGCCGCCATCCACGCCAGTGTCCCGATGAAGGAAACGTCGTACAGGCTTCCTGAGTAGTACCTGCCGCTCATTACTGCCCACTCAAGTACTCGCGAGCCGATGGCGTACAGCAGACCAATGGAAAAAAAATGCAGATAGAGCCGCCGCCATCCGCTCGAACTGGTCCATGCCGCTCGCCCCAACACGGCCAGCAGCAGGACATTCTCCAACAGATACAGCCGGTTGTAGCAGACGTTGTACACGTCGACGTTCAGCGCCACATACTGGTGAGGAAACACAATGAAGGCATAAAGAAAAATCCACCATCCCAACAGCATCAGAAAATTCCGCAGACTGAGATGACTTCTGCCTTCCTTTTTCACCAAGTCCGGACGCCAGACCACGGCCGCGATCATAGGTACCGCATGAAAGAAGAGAATGATGTCAAAGACCGAGGCATCGGGAATCTTGCGATGCAGAAATAAGTTGCCATAGGTCCAAGACGCCTCGTGACAAGCCCATAGCGAGAACCCCAACATCATCAACGTCCAGAAACTGCGCTCCTGGCCGGGCCGCGCCAGGGCGTTGCTCAGCGCGATCGCGGTGGCGACCAGCATCAGAGCCAGCCCCGCGAGATCAGAAAATGCCGTCAGCCCAACGCTCTTATGAGCAATCGCCGACACCGCGGCAAAAGCCAGAGTGACTCCGGCCGCTGCGGCAAGCCAACGGTGGCGCTGAAAAAAAGTCATCCGTCCCAATTCTATGGCACCGAATCCGTGATACCGAGAACCGTTTGAAAGCTCGCACGTTACTTCCGTCACCTCCGGTCCGAGGGGTGGGGGTTTTTGATCTCTTCACCCGCACTTCGCAGCCTCAGACTCCAAAGATGTTCTAAAATCACTAGGGGAGGCACGAATCGAGCCTCCTCTGGTGACCTGCTATGGCATTCCCTGTAACCCGCCTTCGTCGCCTCCGCCGCACCGCGGAGCTGCGCAACCTGGTGTGTGAGACTCGCCTCACCCCCGATGCATTCGTCTACCCCATGTTCGTCTGTCCAGGAGAAGGCATTCGCAAGGCAGTCCGCTCCATGCCGGGGGTGTTCAACCTATCGGTGGACGAAGCCGTAAAAGAGGCGCAGCAAGTTCATTCCCTGGGCGTGCCCTCCGTCATCCTGTTCGGCCTTCCCGACAAAAAAGACGAAGTCGCCACCGGCGCATGGGCCGACGATGGCATCGTGCAGCAAGCCACCCGCGCGATCAAGCGTGAGGTCCCTAGCCTGATCCTGATGGGCGATGTCTGCCTCTGCGAATACATGTCGCACGGCCACTGTGGAATCGTGAAAGCCCTGTCGCCGCCGCAATCGCTAGGCGCCGCCGTTGCCTCCCCTCCCTCACGAAAACGTGTCATCCCGAGCGAAGCGAGGGACCTGGGGGTCGCTTCCTCCGCGCCCAATCGCCCCCCCGACTACGAAATCGTCAACGACGTCTCCCTCGAACTCCTCGCCCGCGCCTCAGTCTCGCTCGCCAAAGCGGGCATCGACATCATCGCCCCCTCCGACATGATGGACGGCCGCGTCGCCGCCATCCGCCGCGCCCTCGACGCCGCCGCCTTCACCAACACGCCCATTCTTTCCTACGCCGCCAAGTTCGCCTCCGGCTTCTACGGCCCGTTCCGCGAGGCCGCCGACTCCGCCCCACAATTCGGCGACCGCCGTTCTTATCAAATGGACGGAGCCAACCTGCGCGAGGCGATGCGCGAAATCGCAGCCGACATCGAGGAAGGCGCCGACATGATCATGGTCAAGCCCGCCATGCCCTACCTCGACGTAATCGCCGCCGCCCGCGCCCGCTTCGACCTGCCCCTCGCCGCCTATCAAGTCTCCGGCGAATACGCCATGATCGAAGCCGCCGCCCAAAACGGCTGGATCGACCGCGACCGCGTCATGATGGAATCATTACTAAGCATCCGCCGCGCCGGCGCCACCATCATCCTCACCTACTACGCCAAAGACGCCGCCCAGCTGCTGGGATGATTGTGTAGCGCGCGCTCTCCCGGACCGGGACCACAAACTGCATGTAGGGCGAATGGCTTTCCAGTTCAAAGAACTCGCGAGCATGTTCCAAAGGTACCGCGCCGGCGAATGGACGGAAGCGCTCGCGATGCTTGATACGATCGTTCACGACATCTCGCATCTCTTTCGATAAAGGGCTCGCAAGAATGCTGCGGTGCCCGAGAGCTCCAGGTCCATATTCCATACGGCCCTGGAACCAACCAAGAATTTCACCCGCAGCAAGGCGCTGGGCAGCGACCGAAACAACGTCGGGCGGGCGGCTGTATCGTATGGTGCCTTGCTGGGCCTGTCACCACCGCGTCATGTCCCACAAACCGCAGGCCATAGTGCTCGCGGTAATACTCTCCGTTATGAATGCCGGAAAAGCCTAGGACCAGCAAATGAGTCTCTACCTCACAATCCAAGCCGAATTATGTTGCTCGTTGAGGCTAACGAAGTTCGTTCATCTTGATAATCGAGATTCTGGACGTGTAGTCGTCAAACAGGAAGTTGGCCCAGATCCTTGCCGCACGTTTTTCGACAAATCGATCCCGGCGAATGGAATTGTCTTGCGGAAGGATGGTTTACCTGCGGTTGATCTACTTTCGGAACTCCGAGTTTATTTCGAGCTCAGTTTTTCTATAGCGAGCCTCTGCAGCGGTTGCGATGCCTCGGCCGCCGGGAACCCTCACGTCGGGCTCCACGCCGGTTCCTGCCCAGTTGGTCTTGGAGATCGGCTTCATTGCCCTCGCAAACGACACGCAAATCATGAAATGGTCGTCAATCACCGGTGGCCGCGCCACCTCGTATTTTACGATTCAAGCCGGACGTCGAACTCAATTCTAACTTCGTCTTTGGCTCTGACGCCCGCTTTTCCGGGAGGCTTGATCCCAAAGTCGGTCTGCTTCACGATGGTCTCGCCGGTGTAACGGCCGTCCTTTAGCGTCACGTGCACCGTGACCGGCCGCGTCTGCCCGCGCAGCGTCAGATTCCCGCGCAGGGTCCACCGCCCCTTGCCGGCGGGCTCCGCGCCTACGGACTTGAACACGATCTCCTGATGACGCTCGCTATCGAGCACTTCCGGCCCCAGCATCGTCTTCTGCACTTCGGCGCGATCTTTCTCGGAAGCGTCCTTATCGATCACGCGCAGCGCCCGCGCATCCACGTGCATTTCAACCGCAGGATGCGAGCCCGTGTCCGCCGTACCGCTGTGAATCGGCGCGCGCACCTCGTGCTCGTGTCCCAGCCCTGAGAATGCGCCCGTCTTGCCGACGTGGATTGTTAACATGGACTTCTGCGTGTCGATGTTATGTTGTTGGGCGCTCACGCCCAGTACGCCCATCAAGCTCATTGTCGCCAGGAAAACGGTTCGCCTCATCGCTCACCTCTCAAACCCGAATTTCCGTTTAGCCCCACTGTGGCGGTTCCGGGCGAGTCATCGACCGATCCGTGAGGGTCCATAAAATCATTCTGGGGTTCTTCAGGTGGGACCAGTTGACCAAGTGCAATCGTTGTTTGTGTCAGGGAGTTGTAAAAAATTTGTTCCAAGGTTGCGCATGAGCCCGCAGTGGGGGCACATTTCCAGGCGGGCCCGACTGCTGCTTGACAGTGTATTGGGCGTAGCGTGTCCCACACCGCCCCACTCAGCCCTGCTAGCGCAGGGTTGATCTTTCTGTCCGGTACTGTCCCAACTCTTGCAGAAGCAAACGGCCCGTTCGAAAAAATGCTAAATTCATCACTTCATGTCTGCCCCAAATTCCAACTTTGTTCGCGCCTGCAAGTCCCAGCCCGTCGACCGCACCCCCGTCTGGTTCATGCGCCAGGCCGGACGCTACATGCCTGAGTACCGCGCAGTCCGCAAGCAACACTCGCTCCTCGAAATCTGCAAGAAGCCCGCGCTCGCCGCCGAGGTCACCATCACCGCTGCCGAAATCCTCGGCATCGACGCCGCCATCATCTTCGCCGACCTCCTGCTGCCCCTCGAAGTCATGGGCCTGCCCTTTCATTTTTCCGCAGGCGAAGGTCCCATCATCGAGAGGCCAGTGCGCAGCAAGGAAGACATCGCGAACCTACGCACCGACCGCGCCGCGGACCTCGGCTATGTCTCCGAAGCGGTGAGTCTGGTCGCAAAGCATTTCGCCCATCGCGTTCCCGTGATCGGCTTCTGTGGCGCTCCCTTCACTCTCGCCAGCTACATGATCGAGGGCGGCGGCTCGCGCAACTACATCCGCGCCAAGAAAATGATGTACAACGCTCCCACCGACTGGGACGCGCTGATGCGCAAATTGGTTGTGGTCACCGCGGCCTACGCTGCCGAGCAGGTGCGCGCCGGCGCCGACGTGATTCAGATCTTCGACAGCTGGGTCGGCTGCCTTAGCGTCGAGGACTATCGCCTCTCGGTACTCCCCCACGTTACCGCCATGGTGAAGCAGTTGCAGAAAACCGGAGCGCCCATCATTTATTTCGGCACCGACAGCGCCACGCTCCTCCCCGCCATGAAAGAGACCGGCGCCGACGTAATCGGACTCGACTGGCGCATCCCGCTCGACGAAGGCTGGGCCCGCCTCGATCATGAGCCTGCCGTGCAGGGAAATCTCGATCCCGTCCTGCTCTTCGCCGACTGGAAGGAATTAAGATCGCGCGCGGAGGACATCCTTCGCCGCGCTGCCGGACGCCCCGGCCACATCTTCAATCTCGGCCACGGCATCTTGCCTGAAACGCCAGTCGAAAATGTGAAGGACCTGGCCCGCTTCGTGCAAGAGTATTCCGTCCCGGCATCCGGCTCCCGCATTTCGGCTTCCCGAAGCCGAGAGCCGAGAGCCGGAAGCCGCAGTTCATGATTCGCATCGCCATCATCGGCGGAGGCATCTCCGGTCTCGCCTCCGCGTTCACACTGGAAGAACACCGCCGCGCTGGCGCCGATCTCGACTACGTTCTCTACGAAGCATCGGCGCGACTCGGCGGCGTCCTCCGTACCGATCATGTCGACGGATGCCTCATCGAAGCCGGCCCCGATTCCTTCATCACCGAAAAAACCTGGGCCCCGGATCTCTGTCGCGCCCTAGGCCTGGGCGATCAGCTCATCGGTTCGAACGACGCTGATCGCAAGACTTACATTCTGACCAACGGTCGCCTCGTGGCTATGCCCGATGGCCTGACGTTCATGGTCCCTACAAAAATTCTCCCGACCGGCCTTTCGCCGTTATTTTCCTGGAAGACCAAGCTACGCATGGCGCAGGAACTGTTTCACCCGCCGCGCGCCGCCGATCACGACGAATCCGTCGCGTCCTTCGTCGAGCGCCACTATGGCTCCGAAATGGTCGATCGCCTCGCGGACCCGCTGCTCTCTGGCGTGTACGGCGGAGAAGCCGCCAGCCTCAGCGTCCGCGCCGTTCTCCCACGGTTTGCGGAAATGGAACGCGCTCACGGCAGTCTGGGTCTCGCCATGTTCGCCGCGCGCAGGAAGATGTCGGCGGGACCGCGGAAGCCCGCGCCGCCGCTCTTCACTTCGCTCAAGAACGGCATGCAGCACTTGGCCGAGACCGTGACCTCGCGCTTGACCCCGGTATCGCTGCTGACGAACACGCCTGTACAAGCGATTCAATCCGAAGCTGGAGGATGGGTCGTATCAGCCGGCATGCAATCCGATCACTTCGACGGTGTCATCGTCGCGTTGCCCGCACCCGCTGCGGCTCAAGTGCTTCGGATCACGAGCCCCGACCTCTCCGCCGAGCTGGCGGCCATCCAGTACAGTTCTTCCATCACCGTCGGCCTCGGCTATGATCGCGAGGTCCGCCAGTCGCTTCCGCCGGGCTTCGGATTTCTTGTGCCCCGCAGCGAAGGCAAGCGCCTGCTGGCCGCGACTTTCGTTCACAACAAATTCCCGCATCGCGCTCCCGAAGACCGCGCCCTGCTGCGTTGTTTTTTCGCTGGAAGGAACGCGGAAAATGTCTGGCCGCTTGGCGAGGATCAGATCATCGGAATCGTGCGCGACGAACTCCACCAGATCCTAGGCCTGCGCGCCGAGCCACTCCTCGCCCGCGTCTACAAATGGAAGTTCGCGATGGCGCAATATGGCGTCGGACATCTCGATCGCCTTGACCGCATCGAACACCTGCGCCAGCAGTTGCCCGGCCTGGCTCTCGCCGGCAACGCTTACCGCGGCATCGGCGTCCCCGACTGCATCCGCTCCGGCCGCACCGCCGCAGAGCAATTCGTAGAGGCGTAGCTCAGCAGGCTACGTCTCGTTTGGAAATGCTCATGTAGAGACAGCCGCCTCGGCTGTCCTGGCAGAGCGCAGCTCGCCGGACCAGCGCATGAATGCCGAAATAAATGAGGGCCATCAATAGCCCTTTCTTTCTTGTCTTCGAGTGACGCAATAACTGCTACGCGCTAACCTCGCTGTGCGCTTCCGGAGCCGCTTCCTCTTCATACGCAACTTCGTTGTTCGGATTCCGCGGACGCGCTTTGCGCCCGAAGACCGCTTCCTTCACCAGCTTGGAAATCGTCCGCCGATTCTGCGCCACCACCTTCACCCACGCCATCTTCCCCATCATGGGGAAATAGATTCCGCGGAAACACAGCCGGGCCAGGAAGATGTTGATGCGATACCCCAGCGGCTGATCATCCAGCGACTCCACGGCATGGGCCAACGCTTCCGGACTATAAGCCTGCGCCCATCCATATTTCACTTCCGCGTGAGCTTCTTCAATGCTCATCTTCAGCGGCGTATGCGCCATGGCAAAGGGAATAAACTCCTGCCAATGCTTCGGCCGCGTGAGCCGTCCCGCAACTTCCAGCCGCTTGTACAGCGGCGTGGCCGGCAAAGGAGTCAGCAGCCCAAAGATGGGCAGTCCCGGCGGCCATGTGCGCACCTGCGACAGAGTGCGTTCGGCCACGCCAGTCGTGTCGTTGTCCATGCCGAAAATGAAGGACGTAATCGCATAGACGTTGCGTTTCGCCAGTCGCTCGAGCACTTGGGCGTATTCACCGGGCTTGTTGAATCCTTTGTTGACGTCTTTCAGATTCGCCGGGTCGATCGACTCCATGCCGATGAACACCCACTTGCCCCCCGAGGCCGCGATCAGATCGATCAGTTCCTCGTCGCGCAACAGGTTGGCACTGATCTGCGCCACCCAATGCACCTGCGCCCCGGCGGCGATAATGTCGCGCAGCAGAGACTTGGTGCGCTTCACGTTGATGGCGAAATTATCGTCGATGAAGAACACCGCCATCTGCCCTTTTTCTTTGCGGGCGCGCGCTTTCAAGAGCAGTAACTCGTTGACCACACTCTCGTTCGTGCGAAAGCGAATCGAGTCGCCGAAAAATCCGGTCACCGTGCAGAACTCGCAGCCGTAGGGACAACCTCTTCCGGATTCGACAGGGATGATGCGAAACGTTCCCCAACCTTCTCCAACCTTCTGCAGCATCTTGGTTGCCGCCTTGGGCACAAGGTTGAATTGCTCGAGATCAATCGATTGCCACGGAATCACCGGATACTGTTTTAGCGACGGCTTACGCTCTTTGCCGGTTTCGTCGACCGGTTCATAGACCTCCTTGAGTTCGCCGCGGGCCGCGTCGTTCACCATCTGCGGCCAGGTTTCATCGGCTTCGCCGAGGGCCACCGCGTCGGCGTGGCGTGGCCCGCCGTCGCGCCCGAGAGCTTCATCGGCCAATTCGGTGACGTGAGGTCCGCCCATCACGACCTTCACACCCGTAGCTCGAATCGCGTCGGCGATGCGGTACGCCTTGGCGATCATGCGGGTCATAGCGCCGATGCCGACCAGATCGATCTTTTCGTCGCGGACATACTGCGCAATCTGAGCTTCGTCCATGGGCTTGGCGTTGCCATCAATTAGTAGCACCTCATGTCCGGGCGGAGTCAGCGACTGGAGCAGAAACATCCAGAGGTGCGGCATGAAATTGCGAGTTACTCCATTGTCGGGGTTATAGAGCAGAATTCTCATGACTGCTCCCTCCTCGGAGAGCGGACGTGCTTCACCGCACGGTAGGGTCACGAGCGATGCCAAGAAATGGCAACATCTACTTATGTTTCGGGTGAGGCTTGATTGGGAATTAGAACCCAACAAATTGTACACCCGCAACAACAATCGCGGCTTGAGCTTTCATGTCGTCTTTAACTAGCCCGACTCGCTTTCTCCGCTCTGGGAACGGGCGCCCGGATCGAAACCCACCGGTTCACGCTGGAATTGAAGTCTTTTTCTTACTTTCCTGTCGCCTCATTCTGGCGACCACCAGCCGGATTTCGTCATACGTAATTTCTGGAGGCAGGGCCTCTTTCAATGTCTTCAGGCGTTCCAGTCGTTCCAGCCCCAGGCTGGCGCAGGCAGCTTCAATCACAGCCAGTTTGTTGCGATCGATCCACTCCGGGCGAAACTCTAATTCGCCTTTTTCTACCAGCCCGGCGACCGCGTTCACCACGGTCCCGATCTGCCGGCCGCGAATCCGCGCAATGTCCGCGAAACTCTTCCCTTCCGCCAGAAGTTGCAAGGTCTCCAGAGCCGGAGCCGTCTTCTTCTGTGGCAGCACAGCCGCCCGGGCGCCTTCGCGGTATCGCCGCAGCGCCGACAGAATGGCTTGCCCGTATCGATCCGCTTTGCGCTCGCCGATCCCCGTGACGTTGAGCAGTTCGGCAATCGACGTAGGCTGCAATCGGCAAATCTCATCCAGCGAACTGTCATGCAGCACCACGAATGCGGGCATGCCTTGCTCCTTGGCCGTGATCCGTCGCCAATCGCGCAAGTACTCCCGCAACTCCTGATCAGCCTGAGCGCCTGGAGTCGGCGCCGCTCGCACGCCGGTGGAACCCGTGCCCACCACGGTCCGGCGCACAGAAGCCGGAGTTACTGTTTCCGTCAGCCATTCCGGCGCAGCTCCGCAAACGTCACAGCTTCCACACGACATCCACTTCGGAGTCTCGCCAAAATGCGTGCAAATCTGGCAGTGGCGACACTTGCCAGATTCCGCAAACGCCCGGATCGTGCGATATCTCTGCCAGGCACGGTCGCGCTCGGCCGCGTCCACAATCTGATTTGCAAAATACGCGAGCAAACTCGCATCCTGCTTCCGCCAAAGGAGAATACAGTCGGCGGGATTTCCATCGCGCCCGGCGCGTCCCGCCTCCTGATAGAACTGCTCCACTGACTTGGGCAGCGCCAGATGGATGACGGCCCGCACCGTCGCCTTGTTAATCCCCAGACCGAACGCAATCGTGCCCACGAGCACGCGCACTTCGTCCGACATCCAGCGCTCCTGATTGCGCCGCCGTTCGCCGCTGTCCATCTTGGCGTGATAGCCCACCGCCGCGATTCCCTGGTCTTCCAGGAAATCGACACTCTCTTCCACCTTACTAATCGTCGGCGAGTAGACGATCACGTTGCCTTCATCGTAATGGCGCAACGCGGTCACCAGCAGCGCGATGTGCTCTACGCTGTCGCACTCGCGCACCAGATAACGCAGGTTGGGGCGATGGAAACTGGCAATGTACTTGTCGGGATTGCGCAGTTCGAGTTGCGCCAGAATGTCGTGCCGCACGGGGCGCGTGGCGCTCGCCGTAAACGCCGCAATGGGACGATCCGGAAACCTTCCGCGCAGCCGGCTCAACTGCCGGTACTCTGGACGGAACTCATGGCCCCACTCCGAAATGCAGTGCGCTTCATCAATCGCGAAAAATGAAATGGGCACCTGCTGCAGCCATCCTAGAGTGTCGGCGCGTTGCAGACGCTCGGGCGATAGATAGAGCAACCGGAAAGCACCCTCTCGCGCCTGCCGCATGACCCGGCTCTGTTCTTCATTGCTGACCGAACTGTTGAGAACCGCGGCCGGAATTCCCATCTGCGCCAGTTGCGCCGCCTGATCCTGCATCAACGCAATCAACGGGGATATCACCACCGTAGTTCGCTCCCAGACAACTGCGGGCAACTGGTAGCAGAGAGACTTGCCACCGCCGGTGGGCATCACCACGCAGGTGTCGTGTCCGGCCAGCAGGCTGCGCACAATGCGCTCCTGCAAAGGGCGGAACGAACTGTATCCCCAGTAGCGCCGCAACGGAGTCAGCAGGTCGGCGTCTGAGGTCATGAAATTAGTATAGGGCGTGCCGGAAAAAGTCGATTGCACTACAGCCCTTTTAGTGACTCAACTCCCGAACTGGACCGCGAATCAAACTTGCCATTCCAAAACGCGCTGCCCGCAACCCTTTGGAGGTTTGTCATTCCGAAGAGCGCAGCGACGAGGAACCTGCTGTCTTCTGTTGTGGCAATATCTCGTGGCCGGCGCGAACCCGCGCTTCCGGATACATGCGGGCAAACGCAAGCCAAAGCACCGCAATCACTACGAAGCAGAGCACGCTGCCTTCCGGGCCTACCGACCCTCCGCTGAGCCATTGTGCGCCGTGCAATGACGAACGCAACAGGTGACCGGGAGCGATCATTCCGCTGTCGGGCACGGAGTAGAAGAAAGTCTCGCCCCAATCCCAGGCGGCGTGAAAGCCCACGGCAAACCAAAGAGTGCCCGTGCGCCGCAACGTAAGACAGAAGAAGAAGCCGATGAAGGCCGCGGCCAGCAGGCCTATCCACTGCTCGCCGTCGTTCCGCAGATGAATCAACCCGAAGGTGCCAGACAGGACCAACGCCGCGGGCCAGAAACCGATGCCGCGCGTGAGCGTGAACTGAGTGTAGCCGCGCAGGAGAAATTCCTCGAACAGCCCTACCAGCAGAAACATCACTGCCCAGAAGGCGGCGAACCGCGCAAGCCGCGCTCCATGCAGCAAGACATTACCGAACGCAAAGGCGTGCAATCCGTAGAGCGCGAACATGAGCAGGCTGATCCCGGCAAAACCCCACATCGTACCTACCCAGAACAGTCGTCCGAAAGCTTGCTTACCCGGCAAGCCATAGGCTTTCCACGGACGATGCTCGACTCGCGCCAGTATCACGGCTGGAATCACCGCGGCGACAAGGTTCGCCAACTCTTCCAGCATCATGGACCAGAGGCCGCTGGAGCCGAAATCCCGCGACCCTGCCAATTCCACAGCCAGCATTTGCAGCGGATAAAACATCGCTACATAGAAAGCGAGTCCCCATCCTGGGCGCAGGCCTTCCGGGCCCACAAATAGCGTGCTGGCATATGAAGGCTGCGTGGCTACGGCGAAGTCGGGAGCAGACGGAGTGGGGGTTGCGCTCGGCGCCGCAGTGCTTTCCGTGTTGGCCTCGAGTTCACTCATGGTAGAACGTTCTTCGCAATCGACCTTCGCAATCTTTGCCGCAAACTGCCTCTGCCATGGTAAAACACTCGGCTCGACCTTATGCGGCCATATTTCACGCGTGAACGCTTCAGCCGTCCGCAATTCCTCGCGGGGCTGCTGTTGCTTTGCTTTCTCGCTCAGGGCTTGTGGTTGGTACGTGCGGAGATGCGTACCGCTCGTGAACCGGACGGCGCAGAAGCGGTTCGCATCGGCGAGGGATGGAAACAGTGGCACGGACGAGGCATTGCTGCAGCGCCCTTCCTAGATCCCGCTGTCACCACCAACGATCCGTTCCGCGCCGATGACAGTGGCTTTGATAGCGAGCAATCGCCGCTGCTCTACATCGCCTCTGCCGCGCCGTTGCTGGTTTGGCCGCGGGATTTTGGCGTCGATTCGGCAACGTACTGGCGCTGGCTTCCGCGGATTCCCTTTCTTGCTTGCGGAGTCTTTCTGGGCGCGTCTTTGTGGTATGTGGCGCGGCGGCTGTGCGGAAATACGGGCGGGTATGTCGCACTCACGTTTTACTGTTTCTCGCCTTCGCTGATTCAGTCGAGCGCGGTCTGGCATACCGAACCGGAGATTGTGGTGGCTTGGGGAGCGTTTGGGACCATCTTCACAGCCATCGCGGTCGCGCACACGCTTTACGCTCCGCGCGAAGTGGTGCTGTGGAACTGGCGGCGCATCGTGCTGCTTGGCGTCTCGCTGGCGATCGCCGTGGGATCGCAGTTCTCGCTGATCGTCCTTGTGCCGATGGCATTGGGGTTTCTGCTTTACGTTGCTCCGGTGCGTCGGCAGGCTGGACTTGTCATTTGGATCGCGGCTTGTGGGGTGGGATTTGTTCTGCTGTTCGCGGTGTACTTCTTTCATCCGCAGGCGTTCGCGGAAAGCATGCGGCGCGCTGCGTTCTGGGGAGCGACCTGGCGTGGATTCACGATCCTCGGAGTGTACAGGCAGGTCGCGGTCCAGATTGGGCGTGCGTGTCCTGCGCTTGCTGTGGGGCTGCCAGTCGCGGTGGTCACTTATGCTGCGTGGCCGCGCACGCGCTACTTCGGCAACACCGCACCGCTGCTGGTGGCTGCGCTGATTCTGCTTCTGGGGATGGCGCATCCCCACGTCGCGGGTGCGGGATTCCTGCTTGCCGCCATTCCGTTCCTGTTCATCTTTGTCTCGGGAGTGCTGGCTGACCTGCTGGAGACGCGTTACCGTTCTCTGGTGATGGCCTGCACTGTGGGGATGATGGCTGCTTATGTGGTTTGGAGCGTGATCAATCTGGCGCAGGTGCCGCAAGGGTGAGGGGTCATTTGACAACAAAGGAGTTAGGTCCGACTTAAGGTCGGTTGGTTCCTTGGCCGGGATGATCATCCGTGAATCGGGCTAGCGAAGTCAAGGTTGGATGTCACCGGAAAGACCGAAAAGGGATGAGCAATTTTCGGGAGTCCTCGGGGCAAGGTTGCGGGCGAGACCTGGTGACGTCCCCTTCGAGACTTGTTGAGTTTTTTTCGCACTCCCTCGGCACTTTCCGCGCCGGGCTTTCACCTGCCGTCGCTTCGCGGCTGGATATTGGCCGAGTAAGCAGCTCCGACACGAAGGTTTTCCCATACCAAACCTGCTGCAGGAAAGACCTGATTCGTAACTATCGAGGTTAGTGAATAGACTTGGTTGAGGTGTGTCTATCGCCGAGCCAGGTTCCGGGCAGGCGGACCCTTTTTATGCAACCACGACGACGGTCACGCAGATGGCGCTGGATCGTGGGAATCCTCGTTGTATTTGTTGCTGTTGCGGTGGTGGGCGTTCGCATGGTGATCGCGCGAGCGCAGCCCATTCTGCGCGC
>Ga0182024_10001670_pt1 | contig 56310 bp, 56 predicted proteins | sample P32metaG_FD_120480 | JGI IMG/M metagenome (GOLD analysis project Ga0182024, IMG submission 120480) | Permafrost microbial communities from Stordalen Mire, Sweden - P3-2 metaG (Illumina Assembly) | ecosystem: Environmental > Terrestrial > Soil > Wetlands > Permafrost | place: Sweden: Stordalen...
CCGGTTGCCCGCCTATCACTCGGGGCGAAAGAGGTAGACGCATTCTCGATCCGTCTCGGCGCTCGGCCGCTGATCATGCTTACCGACGACAAGTCGAGCTACGTGCGCTCGAGATTCGATGCCGCGCACGAACTCGCCCACATCCTCATGCACGACAAGAGTGACGAGTCGACACGTGAGATCGAACGAGAGGCACACGCCTTTGCAGCCTCGTTGCTGTTCCCAGAGGAGGCAGCGCTTCGCGAGCTCCCGCGCGTCATCGATGCGCAGGGGTGGGTCCGGCTAGCGCAGTTGAAGCAGCGATGGGGAGTCTCCATGGCTGCGCTGCTGTTCCGGGCCAAGTCGATGGAGATCCTCAGCCCGCAGGCCTACGCGAATGCGATGAGGTACATGTCCGCTCATGGCTGGCGCACCACTGAGCCCGGCGATCGTGAGATGGGGACCCCCGAGTCGCCGTTGCTTATTGGCCGGGCGCTCCGTGCACTGGAGCTCGAACATGGGATCTCACTCGCCGATCTATCAGCAGAGGCGGGCCTGCCACTCCCGGATGCTCAAGAGTTGGTGCGGGCAGCTAGCGACGAGCGTCCGGCGGTCGATCTCTGAGTGGCTGCTATTCCCCACACGTCGGCGCACGTGGCGTTCAATCGGGGTTCTGGGGTCCTATCTCGCGACACGGCAGCCTGACGCCTGGGCGGCCAGCGACGCGGCTTCGATCGTTGCGTCCCGATGGCGTCCCGGGCAGTCAGAGGGACGGAAGAGGGACCACCTCTTCCGTCACCTCCGACAATCCCGCTCAAACTGGCCAAAGGACGGTGAGCCGGCCTGTAGGCGGGGTTCTGTTCACTCCCTTGCGGGAGCTCGGTGGCCATCCATCTGCGCGGCCTACCTGAGGACTGCCCAGTCTCCTGGGCGGACGGGCCGCCCACATCCCCTGCTTGGCCTTGCTCCGGGTGGGGTTTACCTAGCCGCTCCAGTCGCCCGGAGCGCTGGTGCGCTCTTACCGCACCGTTGCACCCTTGCCTGTGCCGTCTCCGGCCATCGGCGGTCTGTTCTCTGTGGCACTTTCCTTCGGGTCGCCCCGACTCGCTGTGCGAGCACCTTGCCCTGCGGAGCCCCGACCTTCCTCGACGCCGAAGCGCCGCGGCCACCCGGCCGACTCACCGTCCAGGCTCAGTCTGACACGGATCGCATCGCGGCTCGCCGCGCGGAGTCGGTTGGTAGCGTCACGACTTGATGGAACCGTTCGTCGAGGGCGACGACGGCACTCGTACGATCGCGGAGCTCTACGCGGACCTCACGGCGTACCTCGACAAGTCGTGGGGACGCGCGACGCCGATCTGGGTCACCGGCGAGATCCAGAAGCTCTCCGACCATCGCTCAGGGCACGCGTACCTGGACCTGGTCGACCCCGCCGTCGGCGGGCGTGACGCGCCACCCACGCTCAAGGCGAAGTGCTGGCGGTCGACGTGGGGGCCGCTTCGCGCGTCGCTCCGCCGAGCCGGCGTGACGCTCGACGAGGGCTCTGTGGTGCGCGTCCGTGGCTACGTCGACCTCTACGCCCCTCGGGGCGAGCTCAGCTTCATCATCACCGGGCTCGACGTGGGTGCGCTGCGCCTCGCATCGCTCGGGGAGCACGCCCGCCGGCGCGAGGCGCTCCTCCGCGCCCTCGAGGCCGAGGGCCTCCTCGAGGCCAACCGCGCCCGCGCGATGCCGAAGGTGCCGATGTGGGTCGGCCTCGTCGCCTCCAAGGACACCGAGGGGTACAACGACTTCCTCGGCATGCTCGAGGCATCCGGCTTCGGATTCCGCGTGACGCTCGTCCGCGCCGTCGTGCAGGGCGCGAGGGCGCCGAAGGAGCTTGCCGCCGGCATCGACACGGTCGGGCGGCTGGGGTGCGACGTGGTGTGCGTCGTGCGCGGCGGCGGATCGCAGGCCGACCTCGGCGCGTTCGACGACGAGCTCGTGGCCCGAACCATCACGAGGTGCGAGGTGCCGGTGCTCACCGGCATCGGGCACACCGGTGACGTCTCGGTCGCCGACCTGGTCGCCCACACCGCCTTCCGCACCCCGACGGCCTGCGCCGAGTCGCTCGCGGCGGCCGTGCGCTCCTGGTACGCCGAGCGGGTGGCCTCGGTCGCACAGCGGGCGACCGAGGCTGCAGGGGCCATCCTCGAGGAGCTCGACGGCGCCGTCGACCAATCGAGACGCCACCTCGTCGTGGTGGGCCGGCACCGCCTCGAGCGCGCCGACGACGCCCTCGCGGCGAGCGCGGACGCCATCGTCCGCAACGCGCCCCACGCGGTGCAGCGCGCCGGAGCCGCCGTCGCCGCATGCTCGCGGCGCCTCGGGCCGCTCGCCCAGCACCGCGTGGGCCTCGCCACCGAGGCGCTGGCGGCACGTCGGACGCTCCTCGCCGCCTACGACCCGGCGCGGCTGCTGACGAGGGGGTGGTCCATCACGACCGATCCGTCGGGCGCAGTCGTGCGCTCCGTCGAGAGACTCGCGCCGGGATCGGTCCTCGTGACCCGCCTCGCCGACGGCGTGGCACGATCGTCGGTCACCGACGTCGAGGCCGCAGAGACGGGGGAGGGGACGTGACGGAGCTGAGCGCGCTCACCTGGGAGGCGGCGAGCCGGGAGCTCGACGAGATCGTGTCGTTCCTCGAGTCCTCGGACGTCGACGTCGACCAGCTCGTCGAGCGCCTTCGACGGGCTGCGGCGCTGGTCGACGAGCTCGACCGGCGACTGCTCGCCACGCGCACGCAGGTCGACGAGCTGCTTCCGCGGCTCCAGCGTGCCGCCGAGCGGGTGGATCCCGACACCGGCGAGGTCCTGGACGACTGATGGGGGACCTCTACTTCCGGCAGTGGCTGGCGGGCGCGTCGTTCGCCGAGCGCGACCCGATCGCGGGCCAGATGGTGAACTTCGCCTACGCGATCGGCGACGCCGCGACGCGCGAGGCGGTCCTCGTCGATCCCGCCTACGACGTGGTCGAACTGCTCGCGCTCCTCGCCGCCGACGAGATGACGTGCGTCGGGGTGGTCGCCACCCACTACCACGCCGACCACGTGGGCGGCACCCTCTTCGGCGTCACGATCGAGGGGATCGCCGCGCTTCTCGAGCAACAAGACGTGCCCGTCCACGTCCAGGCCGAGGAGGCGCCGTGGATCGAGCGCACGACGGGGGTCGGCGACGCGCTCGTGCGCCACGGCCCAGGTGACGTCGTGACCGTCGGCGGGATCGGGGTCGAGCTGCTCCACACGCCCGGGCACACCCCAGGGAGCCAGTGCCTCCTCGTGGACGGGCGCCTCGTCACCGGCGACACGCTCTTCCTCGACGGGTGCGGCCGGACGGACCTGCCGGGCTCGGACCCCACCGAGATGTACGAGACGCTCACGCGGCGCCTCGCGCGGATCGACGCGGGGACCGTTGTCTACCCGGGACACCGCTACTCACCGGAGCCGTCGCTCGCGATGGGCGAGGTCCGCGCGCGCAACGTCGCCCTCGCGCCCCGCACCGTGGACGGGTGGCTGGCGGCCTTCGGCTGATGGCGGCCGTCGCGCGCGACGCCCCGCTCTCGACCGATGCCCCGGTCGTCATCGTCGGCGCGGGGCTCGGAGGGCTTCGCAGCGCAGAGATGCTGCGAACCCACGGGCACCGGGGCCCGATCACCCTCGTGGGCGACGAGCCCCACCTCCCCTACGACCGACCACCGCTCACCAAGCAGTTCCTCGCGGGGACCTGGGACGAGGCGCGCATCTCCCTCGTGAAGGACGACTCGCTCAGCGCCCAGGGCATCGAGCTCGTGCGCGGCACCGCGGCGTCCCTCGACCTCGAGGGGCGCGCCGTCACGCTCGGCGACGGGCGGCGACTGCACGGCGACGCCGTCGTCCTCGCGACGGGCGCCGCGCCGAGATGGCTGCCAGGCACCGAGGGCGCGCGCGGCGTCCACGTGATCCGGACGATCGCCCAGAGCATGGCGCTGCGCGACGAGCTCGACGCGATCGGCGAGGTCGGGTCCGTCGTCGTCATCGGCGGGGGGTTCATCGGGTCCGAGGTCGCCTCGACGGCGGCGTCGCGCGGGCTCGGCGTCACGATCCTCGAGGCCCTCGAGGTCCCGCTCAGCCCCGTCGTGGGCGACGAGGCGGGGACGTGGCTGGCCGAGCTCCACCGGCGCGCCGGGGTGGAGGTGCGCGCGGGCGTCTCGATCGCGTCGGTCGAGGCGCGGACCGACGACGCGCGGCCCGCCGTCGTGCTCGGCACGGGCGAGCGACTCGACGCCGACGTCGTCGTCGTCGGGATCGGCGTGCGCCCCTCGACAGCATGGGTGGAGGGTTCCGGCCTCGATGTCGACAACGGCATCGTCACCGACGCAGCCCTCTTCGCGGCCGACGGCGTGGTGGCCGTCGGCGACGTCGCCCGGTTCACCTGGCACCACGCGGGCACGACCGAGCAGGTCCGCATCGAGCACTGGGAGGTGACCGTCCAGCTCGCCACCCACGCGGCGCACGCCCTCCTGGCTGGACGTCGCGACGCGCCCGCGGTCTCGCTCGTGCCGTACTTCTGGAGCGACCAGCACGGCCGCAAGCTCCAGATGCTCGGTCGACCGTCGGGCACCGACGAGGCATCGCTCGTCGACGGCTCCCTCGACGAGGCGAGGTTCACCTTCCTGTACCACCGAGCAGGGCGGATCACGGGCGTCCTCGGGGTGGGCTCGCCGCGCAACGTCATGGTGAGCCGTCCGCTGGTCGACGCGGGCGCCCCGATCGGCGATGGGCTCGCGCTGTTCGGGTGAGCTCTCCGCGAGCTCCGGCCACGTCGGGGACGAGACCTCGAAGCCGAAGACGCGGGTGGGTGCGGGCAGGGACGCGGCGTCGAGCGACGGCGCGTCGCGCTCGGCGAAGCAGAGACGGTCCTCGGGGGAGCTCGGGAAGGTGAACCACGCCGCCTCGCGCGGCGCGCGATCCGCGCGAGGCGGCTCAGTCGAACGAGACGTCCGACAGCGACGGGATCGTGCGCAGCGCCTGTGCCTTCGCGCCCAGCCACGCGGCACGGGCCTCGTCGCGCGCGGGCGTGTCGATCGCCGGCTCGATCGTGCGCGACGGCCGCCAGGTGGCCCCGAGCGCTGCCTCGTCGGCGAGGAGCCCGATCCCGAGGCACCCGAGCAGTCCCGCCCCGCGCGTCGTGGCCTCGAGCACCGGGGCGACCTCGACCCGCCGGCCCGTCACGTCGGCCAGCAGCTGAACGAACGTCGCGTTGGCCGTCATCCCGCCATCGACGCGCAGCGCGTCGATGGCGCGGCCGTCCTGCTCGGCGGCGTCGACGAGGTCGCGGCCCCGCTGGGCGATGCCCTCGAGGACGGCCCTCGTGAGGTGGGCTCGCGTCGCGCCCCTCGTCAGCCCGAAGAACCCGCCGCGGGCGCCGAAGTCCCACTCCGGGGTGCCCACCCCGAGGAGCGCCGGGACGAAGGCGACCCCTGCGGCGTCGGTGACGGACGAGGCGAGCGCGTCGGTCTCCTCGGCGGTGGCGACGAGCCCGAGGTCGTCGCGGAGCCACTCGACGCAGCTGCCGGCGGTCAGCATCACGGCCTCGAGGCCCCAGGTCGCGATCCCGCGGACCTGCCGCGCGACGATCGGGAAGCATCCCGCCGACCCGCGGCTGCGGAAGCCGGGCCTCGCGTCGAGCACCTGGTCGAGCATGCCGCCCGTGCCGAAGGTGAGCTTGGCCTGCCCCGGCTCGACGCAGCCCTGGCCCGAGAGGGACGCCTGCTGGTCGCCGACGAGCGCGCAGATGGTGGGCGCGCCGCGGAGCGCGCTCGCGGTGCCGAGCTCGCCGCAGGTGTCGACGATCGACGGGAGGACCGAGGGGTCGAGCCCGAGGGCGGCCACGACCTCGAGGTCCCAGCCCGTGGCGTCAGCGCGCACGAGCCCGGTCACCCCTGCGTTCGTGGCGTCCGTGACGTGCAGCGCGCCGCCGGACAGCACGCTGGCGACCCAGGTGTCGACGGTGCCAAAGCGCAGCGAGCCGCTCGCGGCGAGCCCTGGGTCGGCGTGTTGGACGAGCCAGCGGAGCTTCGTCGCCGACGCGTTGGGCCCGACGCGCACGCCCTCGCCCTGCAGGACGAGGCAGTCGACGACGGTGCGGAGGTCCTGCCAGCCGATGCCCGGCCCGACGGGCCGACCCGTCGCGGTGTCCCAGACGACGGTCGTGGCGCGCTGGTTCGTGATGCCGACGCCCGCGACGCGACCCACCTCGTCGAGGACGGCGGTGGCCGTCTCGAGCACGCCGGCCGCGATCGCGTCGGCATCGACCTCGACGGTGCCCGGCGCGGGCGTCGAGGGCAGCACCGCGACCTGGCGCGTCGCGCGAACAGCCCCGTCGGGCTCGACGAGGCTGGCGCGCACCGAGCTCGTGCCCACGTCGATGACGAGGATCGCGTCGGTCATCGGCCTGCTCGCGGCGCGGGCTCGAGGACCGACGGGTTGAGGAGCCCGCCGGGGTCGAGCGCCGCACGGACCGCCGCCAGCACGTCGGCGCCGTGGCCGAGCGCCTCGCGGACGTAGGCGGCTCGGTTGCGCCCGACGCCGTGGTGGTGGCTGAGCGAGGCGCCGGCGGCGAGAGCGGCACGGGTCGCGCGGTCCCATACCTCGCGGTAGTAGGTGTCGGCGTCCGCAGGGCGCCCCGCGAAGGTGAAGTAGAGGCAGGCACCGTCGAGGTAGGCGTGTGACTGGTGCACCGTGGCGACCGACGTCCCCTCGACGCCGAGGATCGCTGCGCAGACCTCCTCGTGGACGCGTTCGAGCGCCGACCAGGGTCCGGCGGTCTCGAGGGTGTCGACCACGATGCCGCGCTCCCACAGGGCCCCGAGCGCCGAGACGTCGTTCCGGCGCTCGAGCCACCGCTCCACGAGCGTGTCGTCCTCGCGGCGCGCCGAGGCGCACTCGTCGTCGAGCACGGCCATGGTCGCCGCCACGATCGCGCCGTCGGCCTCGTCGAGCACCACGAGCACGCAGCGGTCGACGTCGAAGTGGCGCGTCGACTCCTGGGCGTCGTAGAGGCGCAGGACCGCCGGCGTGGCGCCGCGCTGCAACACGCCCCGGCACGCCGCCATGCCGTCGGCGAACGTCGGAAACGACCACGCTCGCCGCGCCTCGCACGACGGCGCACGATGCACGACCAGCTCGACCTCGCAGAGCACCCCCAAGGTGCCCTCCGAGCCGACGAAGAGCTGGGTGAGGTCCGGGCCCGCCGCCTCGCGGGGGCCCCGGCCGCCCGTCGTGACGAGCGAGCCGTCCGCGAGCACGACGGTGAGCCCTCGGACGAGGTCCTCGATCTTGCCGTAGCGCGTCGAGTACTGGCCCGCCCCCCGGCACGCGACCCATCCGCCGACCGTCGACAGCTCGAAGGACTGCGGGAAGTGCCCGATCGTGTAGCCCCGCTCGCGCAGCCACGACTCGAGCTCGGGGCCGAACGTGCCGGCCCTCACGCGCACGCGCTGCGAGGTCTCGTCGAAATGGACCACGCCGCGCAGGCCCGTGAGGTCGAGCGCGACGCCCCCCGGCTCGGGCACCGCGCCGCCGCACACGCCAGAACGTCCGCCCTGGGTCGTGATGGGGACCTGGGCTGCCCCGCACGCCGCGACGACGGCCGAGACCTCCTCGACGGACGTCGGCATCGCCACGAGCGAGGGACGCGCGAGCAGCTCGCCGTTGGCCGCCCAGCCGATCGAGACCGGCCACCAGTCCCGGGCATGGTCGTCGAGGGAGGCCGCGTCGCTGCGCCACGCGACGCTGGCGCGGTCGAGGGCGGCCGTGACCGACGAGACGTCGCGATCCGGCGCGGTGGTCCGCGTCCTCGCCGCCCCGGCAGCGCCCGCGAGCGAGGTGGGGAGCGCCGGCTCGCTCATCGCACTTCGGAGGGGCCGAGGACGCCCGCGGCGCCGAGTTCGTGCGCGCAGCGCGCCCGGTAGTCAGCGACCTCGGCCTCGACGCGCGCGTCGTCCCAGCCGAGCTCGCCGGCCACGAGGCGCGCGGCGTGCTCGGCGCAGGAGAAGGCAGCCCTCGCGTCGATGAGGTGGGCGCGAGTGCGACGGCAGAGCAGGTCGGTGAGGGTGACGGCGAGCTCGCTACGCGCGGCGTAGACGAGCTCGGCGCCCACGTAGGGGAGTGGGTCGCAGAACGGCTCGAGCAGGGAGGGGTCCTGGGCGGCGACCCCCACGACCGCGGCCGATTCGGTGCCATAGCGGATCGCCAGGTGCTCGCCGAGCGCGGGAGCGATCCCGGGCACGACGGTGCGCTCGGTGCTCGTGGGCGCGCCGAGCAGTGGCAGGGACTTGGTGCGGCACCGGGGGGTGCCGGGGAGCTGGCGGGCGACCTCGTCGACGGTGTGCTCGGCCATGAGCCGGTACGTCGTCCACTTGCCGCCCGTCACGTGGACGACCCCGTCGTCAGCCGTGCGCACGCGATGGCGCCTCGAGAGGTCGGCGGTGCGCTCGGAGTGGTGGTGCTCCTCGTCGTCGGCGAGCAGCGGGCGGAGTCCGGCCCACACGCCGGTGACGTCGGCACGGGTCAGGTTCGCCGACGTCGATGCGTTCACCGCGCCGAGGAGGTAGTCGACGTCCTCAGGGAGGCACAAAGGGTCGTCGAGGGAGCCGACGTACGCGGTGTCCGTCGTCCCGATGTACGTGTAGGCCGCGTCCTCCCACGGGACGACGAAGACAGTCCGGCGGTCCTTTGGCACCGGCAGCACTGCGGCCGATCGGCACGCGAGGCGCGCGGCCGGCACGGTCACGTGCACGCCCTTGGCCGGGGTGAGCGAGTGCACGTCATGGCCCTCATCGAGGGTCGTCACCTCGTCCGCCCACACGCCGGTCGCGTTGACGACGACGCGGGCGGCCACCTCGAAGGAGGTGCCGTGCTCGCCGGGGGCGGAGAGAGTGACGCGCACGCCCGTCGCGCGGCCGTCCTCGCCGTGGATGACCCCGGTCACCGCCGCGCGGGTGGCGACGACCGCCCCGTAGCGCAGGGCCGCGGTGCGGGCGAGGGCCAGCACGATCCTCGCGTCGTCGCCGCGAGCGTCCCAGTACCGGAAGCCGGCGACCAGGCGCTCGACGTCGAGGCTCGGGAGGTCGGCGAGCACCTCGTCCTTCGACAGCTTCTTGTGCCGCTTGCCGATCCGGACCCCGCCCGTCGCGTCGTAGAGCCACAGGGCGCTGCGATAGCCCCTCGCGACGGCCTTGGCCACGACCCCGTCGGCGCCGAACAGCGGGATGAGGAACGGCAGCGGACGAACGAGGTGTGGGGCGTTGTCCAAGAGTCGCTGGCGCTCGTGGAGGTTCTCGTAGACGAGCCGGAACTCGCGCTGGCGGAGGTAGCGGATCCCCCCGTGCGCCATCTTGGAGGACTTCGAACTGGTGCCCTCCGCGAGGTCCCCCCGCTCGACGAGGGCGACGCGCAAGCCCCGGCTCGCCGCGTCGAGCGCGGTGCCCGCCCCGGTCATCCCCCCGCCGATGACGAGCACGTCGAAGGACCCCGACCGCAGCGCGCTCAGCTGGTCGGCGCGCACGAGTCGTGTCACCGAACAAGCCTCTCACAGGGCCGATTGGGCGCCGGGTGCCCCGATGTCGGCACGATCGTGCGTCGCGCATGACACCGGCGCGGTGCCGCGAAGCGCCAGCCCGGGCGGACTGGGCGCTCCCGACGGAGCGGGCGCGCGCGCTTGGCTACCGTGACGCGATGGACTTCGAGCTATCCGAGGAGCTCAGCGCGCTGCGTGACTCCGTGCGGCGCCTCGCCGTCGACAAGATCAAGCCACGCGCGCGCGAGGTGGACACGACCGGCGAGTACCCCCAGGACTTCTTCGACGCCTTCCGCGACGCAGGGCTGCTGGGGCTGTGCATCCCGGAGGCCTACGGCGGCTCGGGGGCGGGGATCATGGGGCTCACGATCGCGATCGAGGAGGTCACCAAGTACTCCAACGTCGCGGGGCTGATGCTGCTGCTCACGCGCCTCCCGACGGGTCCCGTCATGATCGCGGGAACCGAGGAGCAAAAGCGCCGCTACCTCCCCGGCATCGCCGACGGGACGGCCCGCAGCGCGTTCGGGCTCTCCGAGCCCCAGGCCGGCAGCGACGTCGTGGGCATGCGCACCAAGGCGACGCCCGATCCCGATGCCGACGGCGGCTGGGTGCTCACCGGGACGAAGTGCTGGATGTCCGGGGTGCGCCAGGCCGATTGGTTCACGGTCTTCGCGAAGACCGGCGACCCCGCGTCGCGCGAGCACACGTCGATCACCGCCTTCCTGGTCGACCGGACCGCCGAGGGCCTCTCCACGCCGCGGGTGGACAAGAAGATGGGCGTGCGGGGCGTCGACACCGGCGAGCTCGTGCTCGACGGCGTGCGGGTTGGCCCAGACAACGTGATCGGCGAGGTCGGAGGGTTCCGACTGGCCATGCTGGGCCTCAACTCCATGCGGCCGATCGTCGCGGCACGGGGCATCGGCCTCGCGGAGGGCGCGCTCATGTACGCGACCGAGTACGTCCAGCAGCGTGAGGCGTTCGGCACCACGATCGCCGCGTTCCAGGGCATCCAGTGGGAGATCGCCAAGCTCGCGACGGAGATCGAAGCCGCTCGCCTGCTGACCTACCGCGCCGCGTGGCTCGCGGACCAGGGCAAGTTCACGCGCCCGTTCGTGCCGTACCTGTCGATGGCGAAGTACCACGCGACCGAGGTCGCCGTGCGCGCGTCCGGGCTCGCCGTCCAGCTGCTCGGCGCGGCGGGGTACATGGAGGACCACCCGACCGAGCAGTGGTACCGCGACGCGCGGCAGCTGACGATCGTGGAAGGCACGAGCCAGGTCCAGCTGGGCCTCATCGCCCGCGGCGTCTTGGACCACGACCTGTGGTGGGACTGACGAGGTGAGCGCGGCGTCGCTCACCGACGCGATCGGTGAGCTCGTCGAGGGACGCTCGATCGGCGCGGACGGCGCGGCCGCGGCGCTCGCGGAGATCCTCTCGGGGAGTTGTCCGCCCGAGCAGGTCGCCGGCTTCCTCGTCGCCCTCTCCGCCAAAGGCCCGACGACCGCGGAGCTGGTGGGGCTGCTCGACACGATGAGCGCACTCGCGGTCCGCCTCGAGCTGCCGAGCGACCTGCACCGCCGCGCGGTCGACGTCGTCGGCACGGGAGGCGATCGGCTGGGGTCCGTGAACGTCTCTACGATGGCGGCCCTCGTCGTCGCGGGCTCGGGGACCCCCGTCGTCAAGCACGGCAGCCGCAAGGCGAGCTCGGACGTCGGTTCCGCCGACCTGCTCGAGGCCCTGGGCGTCACCATCGCGCCCGGGTCCACGAGCGTCATGCGCTGCGTCGAGGAGGCCGGGTTCGGCTTCTGCTTCGCGCCCGCGTTCCATCCCGCGCTCGCGGTCGTCGCACCCGTTCGCCGAGCGCTCGGGGTCCGGACGGTGTTCAACTTCCTCGGACCGATGGCGAACCCCGCCCAGGTGCGCTACCTGCTGCTCGGCGTCTCGGACCCCGTGCTCCACGACGTGCTCGCCGTGGTGGTCGGGGAGCGCGGCGCTCGTCGCGCGCTCGTCGTCCGGGGTTGCGACGGCCTCGACGAGGTGTCGATCTCCGGGCGCACGCGCGTGCTCGAGGTGAGGAGCGACGCCGCCGGCGACGTGGCCGTCGCAGAGGAGTGGATCGATCCCGCGTCGCACGGTGTGGCGACGGCGCCGCTCGAGGCGATCCGGGGGGGTGACGCGGCCCACAACGCAGCGATCGTCCACGACGTCCTCGGCGGCGCGACCGGGCCTGTTCGCGACGTCGTCGCGCTGAACGCCGCGGCCGCGCTCGTCGCCGCCGAGCAGGTCGACACGATCGACGACGGCCTCGTGCTCGCCGCGGAGAGCCTCGCGAGCGGCGCGGCGGCGCGGGTCCTCGAGCGCGTCGTCGCGCTCAGCGCACCACGCTGAGCGACGCGCCGCCCGAGCCGCGGAGCCTCGCGGACCAGGCGCCTGGCACGACGACCTCGGTGGCCGGGTCGTGCGCGACGACCAGGCAGCCTCCGAAACCGGCGCCCGTGAGCCGCACTCCCACCACGCCCGCGAGCCCGCGGACGGCATCGCGCGCCGCCTCGACCGCGCGCGTCGAGGCGCCGAAGTCGTCGCGCAGGCTCTCGTGCCCCTCGTCGAGGAGCGTCGCGAGCGTCGCGAGATCGCCGTCGCCCAGGGCGTCGCGCGCACGTTCGACGCGCGCGCACTCCGTGACGACGTGGCGAGCGCGTCGGACGAGCGTCGGGTCTGCGAGCCGGTCGAGGTCTGCGAGGGTTGCGCGTCCGAGCGGGCCGATGACCGCGGCGGCGGCCGCGCACTCCGCGCGCCGTGCGGCGTACGCGGACGATGCCACGAGGCGGCGCTCGCCCGAGTCGACGACGCTGAGGCCGATCGCGGGGTTGAGCAGGATGGTCCGCACCGTCGGGTCGTCGACGCCGAAGTCGAGGTCGACGACGGATCCGGCCTGTGCGGAGAGGATCACGAGCTGGTCGAGGAGCCCGACGTCGCTCCCCGCCGCGCGCTCGGCCGCCTGGCACGCACGCGCCACCTCGAGGGGAGCTCCCTCGAGGCCGAGCGCGAGCGCGACCGCGACGGCGTAGGACCCAGAAGAGGAGAGCCCCGCACCCACGGGGAGGTCGCCGTCGACGGCGAGGCGCACCCCGCTGACCCCCGCCGCACGCGCGAGGGCCGCTGCGAGGACGACGAAGCCGGGGCCTGCCGGCTGGGCGAGCGACGCCGTCGCCGTCCCGCACGACGTCGAGGCGACCTCGATGGTGTCGGGCGTGCCGGGTGCGGCGGTGACGACCGTGTGCTGAGCGGTCGCGATCCCGAGCGAGCGCCCGCCGTTGTAGTCGGTGTGCTCGCCGAGGATCGTGACCCGCCCCGGTGCGCCGGCGACCACCCCTGCGAGACGCGCCACGCGGCCACGGTACGAGCCGTGACGCGCCACCGACCGGACCGGTCGACCCGTGCCACCATGGGCGCGAGGAGGCGCGCGCGTGGCAGGTCCGCTGAGCGGGGTGAGGATCGTCGAGCTCGCGGGCATCGGGCCGTCTCCCTACGCCTGCATGCTGCTCGCCGACGCGGGCGCCGACGTGCTGCGCCTCGAGCGAGCCAGCGGCGCGCCCGGCGAGGGGCCTAGCTGGGATCTGCTCAACCGTTCGCGCCCGTCGGTCGGCATCGACCTCAAGCATCCTGACGCCGTCGCGCTGGTCCTCGACCTCGTCGAACGTGCCGATGCCCTGGTCGAAGGGATGCGCCCGGGGGTCACCGAGCGCCTCGGCCTCGGGCCGGACGCCTGCCTCGGACGCAACCCTCGCCTCGTGTACGGACGGATGACTGGCTGGGGCCAGGACGGCCCGCTCGCCGACTCTGTCGGCCACGACATCGACTACATCGCGGTCTCGGGTGCGCTGTGGGCGATCGGCCGCGAGGGCGAGCGGCCGCTGCCACCGATCAACCTGGTCGGGGACTTTGGCGGCGGCGGGATGCTGCTCGCGTTCGGGGTCACCGCGGCGCTGCTCGAGGCCCGGGCTTCGGGCAAGGGCCAGGTCGTCGACGCGTCGATGACCGACGGGTCGGCCTCGCTCATGACGATGGCGCACTCGTTCCTCGCCGCAGGCGTCTCGAAGGAGGAGCGGGGCAGGAACCTCCTTGACACCGGCGCCCACTTCTACGAGGTCTACGAGACCTCCGACGGGCGCTACGTGGCGGTCGGCGCGATCGAGCCGCGCTTCTACGCCGCGCTGCTCGTCGGGCTCGACCTGGACGCCGGTGACCTGCCGCCCCAGATGGACCGCTCGTCGTGGCCCGGGATGAAGGCGCGGTTTGCCGAAATCTTCGCGCGCAGGACGCGCGACGAGTGGGTCGCCCACTTCGCCGAGACCGAGGCATGCGTGGCCCCGGTGCTCTCGCCGCTCGAGGCGATGGACCACCCGCACAACGTCGCGCGCGGCACGTTCGTGGAGGTCGCTGGCGTTCGTCAGCCGGGACCCGCGCCACGGTTCTCGAGGACGCAGAGCGCGATCGCGTCCCCGCCCGAGCACGCGGGCTGCTCGACCACGTCGGCGCTCCGCCGCTGGGGTGTCGAGGAGGCGAGGGTCGCCGCGCTCCTCGCCTCGGGCGCCCTCGGGGGCCGCTAGCTGTACTCGGCGCCGAGCCGAAGCCGACGCGACAAGGCCGCCCGCCACGCAGGCGTCCTGGAGCTCGATGCGTCCTCGGTGACGACGAGGGCCGAGGGTGCGGTGCGCCACGGGACCGCAACCGCCAGGGCTTTGGTACACAATTGTGTCGGCACCCCGGGAGACGCATGTCGGACGACCAATCGATGCTCGACGATGCAACGTCGCCCACGCGCCTGCCCGCCTGCGTCGTGTCGTTCCTGAGGCGCCACCGACGACCCGTCGTGGCGCTGACACTCGTGCTGATCGGCGCGGTCGTTGCCGTTGCACTTGGATTCAGCTCACGTGCTCACTCCACGGAGTGGGTACGTCAGAACCTCCCCGTGGCCCCAATGACCTTCGGTGCCCCTGAGATCTCGTGTGCCACGAAGAGCGCGTGCGTCGCAGACGTCAGCGTTTCGTACGACCTCCTGACGTCCAGCGGCGATTGGGCCGTCACTGGTCTCCAGCAGACGACGGACTCGCCGATCGACGACCTGTGCGTCGGATCGAGCTGCTACGCGATCTCTGAGTCTGGACGTACGGTGCGCATCACTCCGGCACCGCACGGCTCTCCACGTATCGACGAGCTGATGCGAGCCCGTGCAAGACCGATCGGTCTAACCGACCTTGCCTGCTCCGGCGAGGGGAACGCGTGTCTGATGCTCACCCAGTCAGGATCGTCGTCCACCGTCGGCCGCACGTCGATGAGGGTATGGCGCGGGACGATCGCCCCGGGGCGCAACCTACGTGCCACCTTCCGCGTCGTCGCGACCCTGCGCGCGCGAAGCGCTGCGGACCTTCCTTCGGCACTGTCCTGCCCGACGACCCGTGTCTGCTTCGGGATTGCAGAAGCATTGTGGCGTACGAGGGACGGTGGGCGCACGTGGAGCGCCGGTGCTCCACTTGCGGAGACTCCCACCGCGCTCTTCTGTGTCTCGGCCTCGGTGTGCGCCGTTGGAACCAACGCGGGGGCGGTTGACTTCACGTCTGACGCTGGACGCACCTGGGTGGGAGGCAGCCCGTATGGAACCCGAACCTGCCGGTCCTGTGCTCCAACGTCGTGGATCAGCGGGGTCTACTGCGACGGATCGGCGATGCATTGCCTTGCGCTCGTGGCACCACACGGCATCGACGGCCCTAGCGGCGGAGTCTTCGAAACGAGCGATCGAGGCCGGACCTGGAGGCAGATGACGACGCCCGGCGCACCGGTGCTCCTCTCACTGGCATGTACGCAACGAGGATCCTGCTGGGCAGGCGGCGTCGAGGGAAGTGAGCACCTCGCGGTCCTTCTCCACCTGCGGGGAGCCCTGAGCCGACACGGAGCGCACGGTCCCTAGATCGGACGCAACCTAGTGGCGAGCGAGAACCCTTCCAGGTGCCACCGGACCTTGGCGGACGGTTGGCGATCCTCGATTGCGCAGGGAACCGACCACGCCTCCGCGTCGGCGACAAGATGACCCGATGGAAGTGACCAGCTACGAAAGAGGCGACCTCAGCGGGATCGTGAGTCTGTGCGAATGCGAGCACTGGGACTCGTACACAGAGGATCCTGAACGCACGCACCGAACCCTCACGGCGCCGGGCGTAACGGCCGTCGTCGCGCGCGAGAAGGGAGCGGTCGTGGGTTTCGCGTACGTGCAAGGCGACGGTGAGATACAGGCGCACCTGTCCCTCATCGTGGTCGCAGCGTCCCGTCGTCGCGGTGGAATCGCGAGGCAGTTACTCGCCAGGGCTCACGACGTTGGCGGCGGTCGGCGGATCGACCTTGTGACCGATGACGCCGCGGACTTCTACGAAGCTCTGCACCACCGGCGGATGAAGGGGTACCGAATCTACCCACCGTTCACGTAGTCCCCGACCGCCGGACGTGTGCGCACGGTGCGAGGAGGTTTTGCCGTCACTCCCCGGTCGTGCCGTCGAGCAGCTCCCTCGTCGCGTCGGCGTGACCGGCATGGCGAGCGGTCTCGTTGATCAGATGCAGCACCACCCACCGAAGGTCGTGACCTTCTGCCCAGCTGGCAGGATCCGACAGCTGGGATAGGTCGAGGGAGCGGACGACCTCGTCTGTCCTGGCTGCTCGCAGTCGGTAGGCCTGCAGGGCCGCATCGACGGTCACGTCGAGACCAGGTCGGAATTCCTCCTCGCTGCGACTCACCTCGGCCCCAAAGAACCCACTCTCGATCCACCTCCACTCGACTCGGGTGAGGTGAGAGACGATTCCGAGAAGTGAGATCAGTCCGCGGTCCGGCCTCCAATGCGCCTGCCGGTTGCTCAGGCCGCCAAGCTTGCGGCAGACCGCTCCGCGCAGGTACTCGAGCCACTGGAGCAGCAGCTCCCTCTCGTCGCTGCTGCCTATCGGGAACCCGATCTCGACGTCAGACACCGAGAGACCGTAACGCCACCGGCACGTCTCCGAGGACGCTCCGCGACACCGACTCCGAGCGATGCCGGACAGGGGGGGGCCTTCGCCCGCCACCACGCCCAGGTGCCACAGGACGAGACGATGGCGGCTGACTGGCCATCGCCCGAAGATTGGAACGATGTCGTGACCTACCGAGGATCCGACCTCTGGAATGGGCTCCCCGACGGCACCTTCACTCCAGCATGATTGGTCTCGAACGCGACCCGCTGAGGCGAGCCCGCGCCAGTGGTCGGTGCGGGTTGCCTTGCTAGCCCTTGATGACGTTGTGCACGGTGGCGATCATCGGGTCCTTGAGTTCAACGCCGAGGCCCGTGAGGATCGGGACGAGTGTCGAACCGAAGGCTTCGAAGTCTGCCATCGAGTCCCAGATGTCGAAGACCTGGATCGCCCCGTCTGACTCCAGTGCGACGTGGAAGGACCGGCCCTTTGGAGCTCCTGCGCCGGCCCCTTCAAGTTGCTTGATCGCGCTCGAGTACTTCTCGGGCGTGAAACCTTCATGAGCGAAATAGATGCCGAGTGCCACACTTCCCCGAATCTGCGTCAATGACGCCTCTTGGATGAATCGCCGATCCGCGGTGGACCCAGCTGGGCCACCATATCCCGGGTCTCGGGACGACCCTCGGGCTCGATGACCTGCACGAGCAGGTCCGTGTGCCCAGACCGGCCCAGGGGCGGGGCTGGCGAGGAGGGACGGTCGCCTGGTCCGCATGACTCGATGCCAGAGGAAGCCATGATCGTCGCCTGATCCTTCATTCGCTGGCCCTCGAGGCGTTCAGGGATTTGCGAGGGGGCCGCTCCTGAGGGACCAGCTGGGCGCCAGATCGCACCATCGGTCGTTGCGCCGCGCGCCGGCGCGTGGCATACGGCCGCAGCTGGGCCGGATCGAGCGGCGGACCGGCAGCGGGGATTCCCGCTCACGTAGTTGTCAGTCCGATGCCACTGCCGGCGGCAAGTGTCCTGGCGGGGTAGGCGTGCAGAGCACTGTCTCCTACGGCACCGAGCTCGCACGGCGATACGAACTCATCTGTCCCCACGACCGCCGGACCTGCGGGGCGGGGCTGACACGGTCAACATAGGAGCCGTGAACGCCAGCGCGAGATTCGTCGTCGTCTCGGGTCCTCCAGGCAGCGGCAAGACGACGCTGGCAACCGCCCTCTCAGCCGAGCTCGAGTTGCCGCTCATCTCCAAGGACGCGATCAAAGAGGCGTTGCTGAAAGTGCTGACGGTCTCCGACAGCGCAGCATCACAGGAGCTGGGACGGGCATCGATGGCGGTCGTGTACCAGCTCGCCAAGAACTCGATCGCGGGTGCCGTCCTTGAGGCGAACTTCCGCCGATCCAGGTCGGTCGCGGAGCTCCAAGGGCTCCAAGGGTCAGTCATCGAAATCCACTGCCGGTGCAGCAGAGCCGTTGCGCTCCATCGATACCGAGCTCGTCAGGAGTCTCGGCACCCCGGCCACTTCGACGCGCTCCGCAGCGAGGTGGAATTGTGGGATCCGGACATGGTCGGCCCGCTCGCTGGCGGCTGGCCGGTGTTGGAGGTGGAGACCGACCACCGAGTGGACGTTCCGGCAACCGTCAGCGCCATCAACGATCTCATCGCAGCGCCAAGAACTCATCCCGTACCCCGCTGAGGGTCACTGACCGAGACCGGAATCTGCGTCAAATGAACCGAGGTGGTCGGTCCAACGATGCGCATTCCACATGGGGCAAGGGATCTCGAAGGCGCCAGGGTTGTGCGCACTTCTCTGGAGCTGCCGCGAAGAAGTGAGCGGCACCGAGCGGGCTGCCGAATCGGTCGATCGAAGGCGTGTGCTGCGAGGACTGGGCTAGCCAACGTGGTCCTTGAAGACGAAGATGGACCGCGTGAGTGACCAACCTGCACGATGGAGCCGGGCAACCATCTACCCCGACATGTGGGCTGACCCGGACGACGATCCCCGCAACAGCGAGGGTGTCAGTCCGGACGGCGAGCTTGCGACGCTTCAGGACTATCTGACGAGTTATCGGTTGACCCTGCGGATGAAGTGCGATGACCTTGATGCCGAGCAGCTGGCCCGTCGTTCAGTTCCGCCGTCGTCGATGTCGTTGCTGGGCCTGCTTCGGCACCTCGCCGAGGCGGAACGGGCCTGGCGCAACTGGATCAGCGACGGTGATCCGCTGCCGAAGCTGTACAGCGAGCGCGACGCAGACTTCGATGGCGTCGTCGCCGAGCAGACCGAGGTCGACGCCGCGCTCACCGCGCTGGCGCGCGAGCAGGCCGCGACCGACGCCGCGCTGGCCGCGCACGCGGATCTGGGTGCGCGTCTGGGTGAGAGCGGGATCGCAGTACGCGAGCTGATGGTGCACAGGATCGAGGAGTATGCGCGCCACTGCGGACACGCCGACCTGTTGCGAGAGTGCATCGACGGAAGGGTGGGCCAGTGACGAGGGCCGGCTTCCATCCGCCTTCGAGTGCGCAGGGAGTCCGCGAACGACCAGGTCGGCGCAGAGGAGCGGCGGCACCGAGTGAGCCGCGAGTGCCCGGTGGCATCGCGCCGGGGCACCGGCAACGAGTGTGGTCGTGACGTGAGCGCCGGAGGTCGTGCGGGCTGATCGTGGGCTCGATGCCGAGCTCGTCACGTGCCGCCGCATCCTCTCGGCCATCGCGCGTCGGGAGCGGAGCACCCAGGGGTGCTGGTCAATCTCGACCGAAGCGCTTCCCCATGTGCCAGCCGTCGCATAGGTCACAGCGGTAGACGTCGAGCTCGACCTTGTCCAGCACCCATCGAAGGTGCGCCGCGTCCGCCGCCTCTCGCTCGGTGGGGTAGCGCGACTTCGGCGCGCCGTCGCGGCGGAAGTGGCCCGGCGCAGGCGGTGGCGGAGGAGGAGGTCGCCGCTGACGTCGCTTCGGCATCGCCCCAGTCTGCCGGACCACCCGCGAGCCGCTCGATACGCTCGGGGTGATGACCGACACGAGCAGCGTGCTCGAGCAGACAGAGGCGCCCGCCACCGAGCACGGCGACCACGAGCGGTTCACCCACATCGTGCTCGAGGGCTTCAACGTCAGCAAGGACGAGTTCGTCGCGACGGGCAACTCGGTGGTCGCCGGGATGGTGAACGCGACGCCCGTCGTCGCGTTGTGTGGGAAGACCTGGGTGCCCGGACGGGATCCGGCCAAGTACCCGATCTGCCCGACCTGCAAGGACATCGCCGCGTCGATGGGCTGGAAGCTGCCCGCCTGAGCGAGCCGCAGCTTGGCGCTACGCGTTGGCCGCCGTCGCGCGGAGCACCTCGACGTCCCCGCTGACCGAGTGCGCGGTGATCCGGACGACCGAGCCGTCGCCGCGATCGCCCCCACGGTCGTCGTCGAGGTCGATCTCGCTGCTGAGGTCACCCGACATGGATCGCGCGTCCACCGAGACGCCGCGCCCCGGAGGGATGCCGACGGTCACGTCGCCGCTCACCGTTGCGGCCCGGATGGAGCCGGACCACGCGCGACGGATGGTGACGTCCCCCGACGTCGACTTGACCGACACGCCCGTGTTGGCGTCGGTGATGGTCACGTCGCCGCTCACCGAGGTGACGTCGACGTGGTCGTTCGCCGTGGAGACGGAGAGGTCCCCCGAGACCAAGGTGAACGACGCATCGCCGTTGATCGTGTCGATCGACACGTCGCCGCTCACCGAGCGCACCTTGACGGTGCCGGCCACCGTGTCGACGTCCAGGTCCCCGGACGCCGTCTTGACCCCGAGCGACGCGACGACCTGGGCAGACACGTCCGCGCTCGGCAGGGCGATGTCGACGTCGCCGACCGTCCCACGCAGCCGGATCTCTCCGGCGCCCCTCGCGAAGGACATGATCGACCGCTCCGAGCCGGCGGTGCTGACGACGACGTCCACGCCCTCCGGGGCGGTGACGAGCACGTCCAGCCCGCTGCGCCGCTTGCCGAACGACCGCTGGCTGGGCAGGGTCACCGTGACGACGGAGACGCCGTTCGCCTGGGCGCAGCTCACCGTGGTCTCCGCGGCGATCGCGTCGCCGTCCTGGCCTCGCGAGACGAGGTCGACCGTGGTCGTGCCGCTGCCCTCGGCGAGGACCTCGACGTCGCCCAGGGGGTTCGTCACGATGACGCGCGTCTTGGCGGGGGTGGTGAAGGTCTGCACGGGTTCCTCCTGATCAGGCGTGGCCGAAGCCCGAGAGCCGGCGGCTGCGCGGGGAGTGGGGAGCGCCCCGGCCGACGGCGGACTCGAGGGCGCGGACGATCCAGGTGTTGGTGGAGATGCCCTCGAGGCCCGCTTTGGCGTCGATGCGCCCCTTGAGGTCATCGGGCAGGCGCAGTGAGAACCTCGCCTGCTCGCCCGTCGGATCCGCGACGCGGGGCTCCGACGGCGCCTCGGCGGGGACGAAGGTGACGTCGTCGCCGCTCACCCGCAGGTCGATGCGCTCGATGCCGAGCGCGCCGGACAGCTCGGTGAGGGCCATCGACATCGCCTCGAGCATCCGGGCCTTGGCGAGCGGGAGCGCGACGGTGATCATCCGGTCCGCGACCTTCATGGCCTTGTCGGAGCCCATGGACCCGACGGCCTCGAGGTCAGAGCGGAGGGTCTCTGTGAACCATGACGTTTGCATGGCGTCATCCTAACGTTGGTGTGGTGCTGGAACTGGGTCGCCGCTCGAGTCCTACCGGGACCGGCGCCGCAGCAGGCGCCACGGCGACGGCTTGGCGGAGGCGTAGGGCCTCGTGCGCTGCACGGACCAGATGCGGAGCTGTTCTGGGGTTATGTGTGGAGTCAACATGACGTCACTCTAACGTCATACTGACGCATGTCAAGACCCTTTCTTGAGAAGTCTCGGACAATCCGCGAGGGCGACCCCGAAGACGCCTCCGGGGCGCGACCAGGCTGTCGACGGGTTCCGCGGTCCGTCGTCTGCCTCGTGGGGTGAGGCGGGGTGCCAGGTGCTGGATGGGGCCGGGACGGCGGCCACGTTGGCTCCCCGAGACGTCGCCGGCGGTCGCGAGCGGCGTCTCGGCTGCTCAGTCCTCGAGGAGGTCGATCGCGAACTCAGGGCAGTTGGCGAACGCCAGGCGCGCGGCATCCTCGCGGCCGGCCGGGACCGTGCCGTCGCCACGGACCGACGACTGGCCGAAGTCGTCGACGTCGAACAGGTCCGGCGCGAGGGCGAAGCACCGCGCGTGGCCCTGGCAGCGCTCCTGGTCGATGCGCACCCTCACCGCAGCACGACCGGGATCGAGCGGGGCCCGCGCACCTGGCCCCCGGCCCAGACGACGGGCGCGCCGTCGGCGAGGTGGAACGAAGGGATGCGTGCGAGCCACTCCTCGAGCGCGACGCGGAGCTCCATTCGCGCGAGGTTCGAGCCCGCGCAGCGGTGGATGCCCGAGCCGAACGCCACGTGGCGGTTCGCCTCGCGGTCGAGGACGACCTCGTCGGCGCGCTCGAAGGCCTCAGGGTCGCGGTTGGCGGCCGGGAAGCTCAAGAGCACCTTGTCGCCCGCGCGCATCGGGCATCCGGCGACCTCGGTGTCGACGATGACCTCGCGCGCCATCGTGACCGGGGCGTACGCACGGAGCAGCTCTTCGACCGCCGTCGCCATGAGCTCGGGGTGCTCGACGAGCCGCTGGCGGTCGTCGTCGTGGGTCGCGAGGTGCCACAGCGACGAGCCGATCGCGCTCCAGGTCGTGTCGATGCCGGCGATCATGGTGAGCATCGCCATGCCGAGCACGATCGAGTCCTCGACGGGCTCTCCTTCGACGCGTGCGGCGAGCAGCCCGCTGACGAGGTCGTCCCCCGGCTCCAGCTTGCGCTCTTGGACCTTCTGCCAGAGGAACTCGCCGATGCCGTAGTTGCCCCGGCGGCGCCGCTCGGGGTCGTCGACGAACTCGAGCGAGTCGCGGACCCAGCCGGTGAACGTGTCGGACATCTCCTCTGGCACGCCCAGGACGTGGGCGATGACCCGCACGGGGATCTGCTGGGCGTAGTCCCTGGCCGCGTCGGCGCGGTCGGTGCCCTCGAGCTCGTCGAGGAGCGCCGAGCAGACCGTCCTTGTGAGGACCTCATACTCCTCGACGCGCCGGTGCGAGAACCAAGGCAGCAGCAGGCGCCTGGTCCAGGTGTGCAGCGGGGGGTCCGAGGTGATCGGCGGCAGGCCATAGGGCAGGGGGTCTTCTTCGTCGAGCTCGTCGACGGCGACGACGCCCACGTCGCGAGAGCTGAAGGTCGCAGTGTCGTGGGCGATCGAGGTGACGTCGGCGTAGCGCGTCGGCAGCCACGCGCGCCCGCGTCGTTCGGTGCCGGCCACGGGACACCGCTCGCGCAGCTCGTCCCAGATAGCGAAAGGGTGCTCGATGTAGCCGTCGTCGAGCACGTCGAAGTCGGTGGTCCAGTCGGTGACTGGCTCGGTGCGTGCCACTGTCGCCTCCCGCGGGCGCGAGCGATTGCTCGCCGTCGCGAGCGTACTGCCCGGTCTCGACGCCGAGCGGGGCGGTGGCGACGACCTAGCCGAGCGACCTCGGGTCGACGCCGACGCCGCCGCGGGCGCTGCTCTCGGTGATCGCGAGCGCGACGCGGAGCACGTCGATCGCCTCGTCAGCCCCCCACCACGACGGTCCGACGCCGGTGCGCAGGAACTCGACCCAGTGCCGGCCCGAGGCGACGAAGCTGCTCGCCCAGTCGTCGTCGAGCGCGTGGAACTGGTGCAGCTCGCCGTCGCGGTAGACCTCAAGGCTCGGCTGCTGCAGCCCCCGGCTCGTGCACCGGTTGACGCGGGCGAACCCTGCACGACCGGTGACCTCCCAGCGCTCGTCGTTGGTGTAGTAGTCCGAGCGCAGGTACAGGTCGATCGCCAAGGTGGCGTCCCACACCCCCCGCACGCCGGTCTCGTGCTCCCAGACCACCGTCGAGGGCGCGTCGACGTGGTGCCCGGGCAGGACCTCGGTCGCCCCGACCCATGCTCGGACTTCTCGGATCGGGCCGAAGAGCCACAGCGCGGTGGAGATCTTGTGCCAACCGTCGTCGAAGAGCAGGACGCCGCGCCCCTTGGCGGTGAGCTCGAACTGCGCTGCGTAGTTCTCCCAGGGCACCTCCCAGCCGCCGCGGCCGTTCGCCACCATCTTCAGGTGGTAGCCCACGACCTCGCCCAGCTGTCCGTCGTCCACGATCGACTTCAGCCGCCGCAGCGGCTCGTAGAAGAGGTAGTTCTCCATGACACGGAGGTGGACGCCGGCCGCGCGCGCCGCCGCCGCCATGTGCAAGGCCTCATCGAGGTCGACGGCCATGGGCTTCTGCAGGTTCACGTGCCAGCCATGCCCCACCAGCTCGACCACCCCGCGCGCGTGCTCGGAGATCGGTAGCAGCGCCTCGACGGCGTCGACCTCGATGCCGCTCCGGGCGAGCTCGTCGATGGAGGCGAACGTCGTCGCGTCGGGCCACGCCGCCGCGCGCGCGAGTCGGCGAGCCTCAATCGGGTCGACGAGCGCGACGACCTCGACGTCGCGGTTCCCCACGAAGGCGAGTGCGTTCAGGTCGAAGATGCGGCCCAGCCCGACGATCGCGACCCGCACGGGGCGCTCGGTGCCGAGGGGGAGCGGGGGCGCGGGCACGCTCACGACGCGGGGGGGACGTCGAGCTTGGCCGAGAGGAAGTCGAGGACCTGGTCGAGCGCGGCCATCGTGGGGGAGCCCTCGCGGTCGATCAGGTCCTCGGTCAGCACCGAGTGCGCACCCTTGCGGTGACCGAACGCGTTGCCGGGCGACGAGTCCAGCTCGACGGCGAGGAACCCGTCACCGAGCTCGCGGCGCAGCGTCGCGAACCGTGCGGGCTTGACGACCGGATCGCCCGTGAAGCGCAACCCGAGGACCTGGGCGCCCGCGTCCACCTTCGCTCTCACCGAGGCCAGCTCGGCGGCCGAGCACCCGACGTCCGCGGCGCGCCTCGCCCCGATGGGGAATGGGAGCGAGGGCTGGGAGAGCACGGGGGCGACGACCGGCGCGTCGGCCATCATGGCGAGGGCGAAGCCACCCGTGAAGCACATGCCCACGGTGCCGACGCCTGGTCCGCCGCAGCGCTCGTGCGCGTGGCGCGCGAGCTCACGGAGCCACGCGACGACGGGGCTCGAGCGTCCCGTCGCCATGACGGTGAACTCGCGGGCGACGCACGCCCCGGCGAGGGTGCGCAGCACATAGCCGCTCGTCGGCGCACGGCCGTCGTCGCCGAACAGGTGCGGCAGGGCGACGGTCATGCCGCGCGCAGCGACGCGACGTGCGAACGCCACGACCTTGGGGGTGATGCCGGGGAGCTCGGCGATGACGAGGACCGCGGGGCCCGCGCCCGTCCACCACACGTCGCGGGTCGCTCCGAGGGCGTCGAAGGGCGTTCGCTCGAAGCCCTCGAGCACGCCTGGTGTGGCACTCACGTCGCCTCCCGATGTCGCAGACCGCACGGTTCTAGCCGACGGCGCGACGGCCGCCACCCGATCTCGCCACGACGGCGCCGTAGTCTGGCGCCGTGTCCGACGTCGCGCCCCGCCGGCCCACGGCGCTGTTCCTGCGCCATCACCAAGAGGACGACCCCGGCCTGGTCGGAGCGGCCCTCGAGCGACGGGGCTACGACGTCGACGTGCTACTCGTCGACGACGACACCGCACACGTCGAGCTCGACGGCGTCGACGTGCTCGCGGTCCTCGGGTCCAAGTGGTCGGTCTACGACCACGACAAGGTGGGTGCCTGGCTGGACGCCGAGCTCGGCGCCATCCGAGCGGCCGATCGCGCGGGCGTCGGGGTGCTCGGCATCTGCTTCGGGGCCCAGGCGCTGTGCCTCGCGATGGGCGGTCGGGTCGAACCGGCGCCCTCGCTCGAGCTCGGCTGGGTCGAGCTCGCCGGCGTCCCGGGAGAGGGTCTCCCCGAGGGGCCCTGGTTCCAGTTCCACTCAGACCAGTGCCTTCCGCCGACGAGCGCCGCGGTGCTCGCCCGCAACGACGTTTGCATCCAGGCCTTTCGCGTGGGCCGACACCTCGGTGTCCAGTTCCACCCCGAGCTCGACGCCGGCCAGCTCTCGCGGTGGTTCGCCGCGGGTGCCGACGAGGTCGCGGTCGAGCACGGCGTCGCACCCTCCTCGCTCCTCGCGGCGACTGCGGCCATGGAGGACTCCGCGGCCGAGCGCGTGGACCGGCTCGTCGAGGGCTTCCTCGCCCGCGCGGCCTGAGGGCGCCACGCAGGGTCTGCAACAGTGTCGGCCGTGCCGGCGATCGAGGTCCACGGGCTCCGGCGGAGCTACGGGGACCTGACCGCCGTCGACGGCGTGAGCTTCTCGATCCCCGAGGGCACCTGCACCGCGCTCCTCGGCCCGAACGGCGCCGGCAAGACGACGACCGTCGAGATCCTCGAGGGATATCGGCGCCGCGACGCGGGCGAGGTCCGGGTCCTCGGCGAGGACCCCGCGACGGCGAAACGCGCCTGGAGAGAGCGCCTCGGGATCGTCCCGCAGGACTGCAGTGACCTGCTCGAGCTCACCGTCGGGGAGAGCGTCGGCTACTTCGCCACGCTGTACCCGTCGCCGCGCGACGTCGCCGGGGTGATCGCGCTCGCCGGACTCACCGAGAAGACCCACGCGAGGGCGAAGACCCTCTCGGGCGGCCAGCGGCGACGGCTCGACGTCGCGCTCGGCATCGTCGGAGACCCCGAGCTCCTGTTCCTCGACGAGCCGACGACGGGCTTCGACCCCGAGGCGCGGCGGGCCTTCTGGCAGCTGATCGGTGAGCTCAAGTCGGAGGGGAAGACGATCCTGCTCACCACGCACTACATGGAGGAGGCCGACGCCCTCGCCGACCGCGTCATCGTGGTCAACCATGGCCGAGTCGTCGCCGACGCACCCCCGAAGGACCTCGGCGGTCGCAACGAGGGCGTCTCCATCGTCCGCTGGCTCGACCACGGCACGCCGGTCGAGCGCTCGACGACGTCACCGACGACCCTCATCGCGGCGCTGCACGCCGAGCACGGCGAGCTCGAGGGCCTCGAGGTCCGTCGTCCCTCGCTCGAGGACGTCTACCTGCGCATGGTCGACGAGGAGCCCGGGAAATGAGGCATCTCCTTCGGTCCTGGCTGGCGAGGTTCCGCATCGAGGTGCTGCTCATCTCCCGGGACCGCGGGACGATCACGTTCACCGTGATCCTCCCGTTCATCCTGCTGCTCACGCTGTCCTCGCTGATCCACAACAAGTCGCTGCCCGACGGCGTGTCCTTCGCCCAGTACCTGACCGCCGGCATGGTCGCCTCTGGGCTGGTCTACGGGGGGTTCCAGTCGCTGTCGACCGCGTTGCCCGACGAACGCGTCAACGGGACCCTGAAGCGGCTCTACGGCTCGCCGATGCCGCCGTCGGCGTACTTCGCCGGCAAGGTCGGCGGCGTCCTCGTCATCTACGTGTGCCAGATGGTGCTCATGCTGTCCCTGGGCGGCCTCGTCTTCCACGTGCGGCTGCCCACCGGCTCGGGCCAGCTCCTCACGTTCGCGTGGCTGAGCGCCCTCGCGCTCATCACGTTCACCTCCCTCGGGATCGCCTTCTCCTCGCTCGCGAAGACCGGCCAGGCCGCCGCGGCCATCGCGACGCCCTTCGTGCTCTTCTTGCAGTTCTCCTCGGGGGTCTTCTTCATCTACGGACAGGAGCCCGCGTGGATGCGGTTCATCGCGTCGATCTTCCCGCTGCGCTGGCTGTGCCAGGGCATGCGCTCGGTGTTCCTCCCCGCCGCCTACGGCACCCAGGAGGTCGGTGGCGGGTTCCACCTGCCCGAGGTCGCCCTCGTGCTCGCGGCATGGTCGGTCGGCGGGCTGCTCTTGTGCCGCCGGACGTTCCGCTGGATGCCCCTCGGCGAGGACTGAGCCTCGCGCTTGACGACCACGGGCGGCGACGCAAGCCTTCGGGTCGTGCACGAGACCGACGCGGAGCTCGATCGTCTCGATGCGCTGCTCGACCAGTCGTTCGCCGCCGCCGGGTCGCACCTCACCGGCATCATCTCGCCGAAGCGCCGGCTCACCGCGCGCCAGCTCGCCGCCTACCTCGTCGGCGTGCGGCACTTCGTCGTGGCGACAACGACCGCGGCGGGCGCCCCCCGCTGCTCGGCGGTCGACACCCTGTTCCTCCACGGCCGGCTGTGGTTCTCGACGTCGGGCACGTCGGCCAAGGCGCGCCACCTCGAGCGGCGTCCCCAGCTCAGCGCAGCCCACGTCGTCGGCGACGACGTGGGCATCTTCGTCCACGGGACCGCGCGCATCGTCCGCGGCGCGACCGACGAGGCCGCGGCGCTGGCCCCCCACTGGCGCGAGGCCTACGGCGGCGGCACCCCCGAGGACTGGGTAGACGATCCCCGCGACGCGCGCTACGTCGAGATCGTGCCGTCGTCGATGTACACGTACGCCTTCGACCGCGACCGCTTCGAGGCGCTCCTCCAAGGGCCGAGCGGCGCGCACTGAGCGGGCGGGTCCCGGGTGCTGTGGGAGGGTCCGAGCGTGCCAACCCTCGAGCTCGCCCTCGGCGGTCCCGCGGCCGGGGGTGGCTTCGTCGCCCGGGCGCCCGACGGCCGCGTCGTCTTCGTCCGCCACGGGCTGCCGGGCGAGCGCGTGCGTGCCGAGCTCACAGAGGAGCACGCGACCTGGGCGCGCGCGGACGTGACCGAGGTGCTCGAGGCCTCGTCTGACCGCGTCGCCGCGCCGTGCCCCTACGCAGGTCCTGGCCGGTGCGGCGGCTGCGACTATCAGCACGTGGCGCTCGGCGCGCAGCGAGGGCTCAAGGCACGACGCGTGCGCGAGCAGCTCCGCGCCCTCGCGAGGCTCGACGTCGACGTCGACGTCGAGCCGGTGGGCACGCGGGCGGGCCTCGGCACGAGGACGCGGGTCAGGTTCGCCGCCGACGCCGACGGTCGCCTCGCGATGCGGCGGCACCACAGCCACGACCTCGTGCAGGTCGAGGCGTGTGCCCTCGGCGTCGAGGCGATCGGCGCCCTCGAGCTCTCCTCGCGACGGTTCGAGCCGGGGGCCGAGGTGGAGGCCATCGCCCTCGACGGGGCCTTCGCGCCCACCGTCGCGGTCACGACCCCGCGCCGCGGTGGCGCCCGGCGCGATGCTCGCCGCACCCGCGTCCTCGAGGGAGCGGGCCTCGTCGCGTCGCAGGCGACGACCGTCGGCGGCCGCCGCTTCGAGGTTCGCCCGGGCGTCTTCTGGCAGGTGCACGTCGACGGTCCTGCGCTGCTGTGCGACCAGGTCCTCGACGGCCTCGCCCTCGCCGAAGGCGACCACGTGGTCGACCTGTACTGCGGTGCCGGCCTGTTCACCGCGGTGGCAGCTGCCGCGGTCGGCATCGCGGGCGCCGTGGTCGGGATCGACGCGTCGATCGAGGCGACCGAGGACGCGCGGCGCAACCTCGCGACGTTCCCCTGGGCGCGCGTCGTCTCGTCGCGCGTCGACGGCCGCGTCGTTCGGGACGAGGCGACTTCGGCCACCCACGCGATCCTCGATCCGCCGCGCCGCGGCGCGGACCGCGGCGCGCTCGACGCGCTCAGCGGGCTCGCGTCACTGCGCCGGGTCGTCTCGGTGTCCTGCGATCCCTCGACCTTCGCGCGCGACCTCCGGGTGCTGCTCGACGCGGGGTGGAGGGTCGTGACGATCCGTGCCCTCGACCTCTTCGAGATGACCGAGCACGTGGAGTGCGTCGCGGTGCTGGAGCGCTGACGCTCAGGGCTGCGTGCGGCCCCCGTGTCGTCCCGCGCCGCTCGTGAACCGTGCGGCGCCTTCGAGGGACTCGCCCGATCGCAGCACCGAGAGGCCGTGTGCCACCTCGTTGCGCGCCGCGTCGGGCTCGGACAGGTCCCACTGCTCGATTGCCGAGAGCCGGTCGTGGCGCAAGGCGCCCTGGGGGAGCGCGCTCAGCTCCGCGGCGAGCGCGAGCGCCGCGTCGAGCGCCTGGCCGTCATCGACCACGCGGTTGACGAGCCCCATCGAGAGGGCCTCGGGCGCCTCGACGCCGCGACCCGTGAGGATCAGGTCCATGGCCCTCGAGTGCCCGATGAGCCTCGGGAGCCGGACCGTCCCGAGGTCGACGAGCGGCACGCCGAACCGACGGCAGAAGACCCCCAAGACCGCGTGCGCCCCCGCGACGCGCAGGTCGCACCACGCGGCGAGCTCGAGCCCGCCGGCGACCGCGTAGCCCTCGATGGCCGCGATGACCGGCTTGGAGAGCCGCAGCCGCGTCGGGCCCATCGGCCCGTCGCCGGCGGGCTCGACCCGGTTGCCGTTGCCCTCAGCGATCGCCTGCAGGTCGGCGCCGGCGGAGAAGACCCCGCCAGCACCGGTGAGGATCGCCACGTCGAGGGCGTCGTCGGCGTCGAAGCCCACGAACGCCTCGACGAGCGCCGCGGCCGTCGGGCCGTCGACGGCGTTGCGTCGAGCGGGTCGGGCGATCGTGACGACGCGCGTCCGTCCCTCGGTGCGCACCTCGACGCCGGCCATCGCGCCTCCCTCCGCGCGGAACCTACTTCGTCGGCCCGCGGCACCCGTCACGGCGCCTCTGCCGCCGCCGCGACGTCGAGCCAGTGCGAGAGGGGCGCGAGCAGCGCCGTCCAGCCCTTGTAGGCAGCGACGTCGGCGCCCACCGTGGAGAGCGTGGCGCGCAGCGCCCCGGCGAAGCCCGGCGTCGAGGCGACGACGTCGCCGAGCGGCCGCACGGTGGTGCGGATCGTGAAGACGATCGCGCCGGTCCGGGGCAGCCGCCGAAGCGTCTGGCGCTCGACGCGGAACCACAGCTGGGTGCCGAGGTCGGCGCCGATCGCCTCGGGCGAGCCGCGGCGCGCGGCGGGGGAGGGGAGGTGCAGCGTCGGGGTGTCGAGCAGCGTCCAGTTGCGGCGCCACACGGGTCGATCGGCGCCGAGCCGGTCGAAGAAGGTGGCGACCGGTGCGGCGAGGGTGTCGCCGAAGCCCGGTACGGGGCCGTGGATCTCGGCCAGGTTCGCACCGAGCTTTTCACGCAGCAACCACCGGCTCGGGAAGCAGACGCACGCGGCCACGAGGCGCCAGGCGTCGTCACGGACGAGCACGCACAGGTCCTCTTGGACGAGGCGGGACGCCGTCTCGATCGGGTGGCGTCCGGCGTCGGCATCCATGCCCGCTGCGCGCGCCACGATCGCCGGCCCCGCCGCGCCGAGCAGGTCGTGGTGCGCGGCGAGGTGCGCGACGATGAGCTCGAGCAGCTCGTGGCTCGCCTCGTCGCCCGCGGGGAGCGTGACGAGCACCTCCTCGCGGGCGTGCTCGAGCAGCCGTGCCTTCTCGGCGAGCTCGGCCCCACGGTGCTCGTCCACCTCGAGCCACTGGTCCTCGTCGAGCCGGTGGAGGCCCATCGACAGGCGCCACGGCGAGCCGTCGACGATGGGTCGCGTCGATGCGGATGCGGGCCGCGTCACGGCGCGCACCACGAGCCGAGGCAGGGGTCCCCATGGTCCACGTGCGTGACCCGAGGCACCCCCACGACGACGCATCATCGCAGCGCAGGCCCTCCGGTGCGCACGGTCGCCCGTGCGCACCGGTCCGTGGGTTGTTCATCAAAGCCTGCTGAGCAGCGCTGGAACGTGCCGACGAGTCGGGGAACCACAGCGTGGCGACGTGGATCTCCACGATGCCCTGACCAGCGCCAATGTCCAGACTCCGGGCTAGTTTCGCCACGCGACCACGCCTGCAGGTACTCCTCTGTCACCACGATCAGGAGTGCCACAGAGAGACTTCAGGTTCGCCGGATCAGGGTCGGGGGATGGGGTGCTGGTGGGTTGTCATCCCTTCTGCACGTAGTACAAGTGCATGCAGCCAGTTCGAGGCGGCGGCGTACTGTTGACCGATGAGGCGCTCAGCCCTCACACGTCCCCTGTGCGTCAGTACCTATGTTCTTCTGGCGTGTCTCCTCTATGCGCCCGTTTCGCCCTGGAGTGATTCTCTGGTTCCAGCTGGACCGTTCGGACACGGCATCGGAGACCCATCACTCGTCATGTGGTTCCTGGCGTGGATACCTTTCGCACTCCTTCATGGACACAACCCGTTCCGCACGAATTACCTGTTCTCCCCTTCGGGAGTCGATCTCTTCTCGTTCACTTCCATGCCCCTCTTGGGACTCATCGCCGCTCCCATCACACTCACCCTTGGCCCCGTCGTGGCGCTCAGCGTCCTTCTTCGACTGTCGTTCGCTGCTTCAGCTGCCTCGCTCTTCTTTGTCCTTGGAAAGTGGTGCAGGTGGCCCTACGCGTTCGCGGGGGGCCTGCTCTACGGATTCAGCCCCTTCCTCGTCACCCAGAGCCAGAACCATCTCTTCTTGGCGTTCATGCCGTTGCTACCCATCCTTCTTTGGTGCGTCTATGAGATCTTCGTGTCGAGAATGCGCTCGCCACTCAAGATGGGGGTGCTCCTAGGGGTCGTTGCGGCGATGCAGTTCTTCGTCTCCTTCGAGATGTTGACCTTGTTGGCGGTGGTCCTCGGAACTGGAGTGGTCGTCTACGTCGTCTCTCTGCGGCGTGAGCTGAGGACATTCATCTCATCGTGGGGTCGAGCACTCGGCAGCGCTCTCATCGCCTTCTTGTTGCTGACCGGATACAACATCTACGAGTTCCTGTTCGGCCCCGGGCACTTGACCGGGCCGATTCAATCAGCCCAGGTGCTGCAGAGCTATAGCGCCGATCTCCTCGGACCGATCATTCCGACGGCGAACCAGCTGCTGACGACGGCTTCGTTGTCGCATGTCTCGGCTGGCTTCGTAAGCGGCAACACCACCGACAACGTGACCTACCTCGGTCTGCCACTGGTCCTCGTCCTTTGCTTCATGGGTGTGGCTCTCCGTCACAACAGGCGGGTGGTTGCACCTCTCGCACTCGCAGCCCTGGCGCTCGTCCTCTCGCTCGGGAATCGGTTGACGATCGATGGACATCGAACCTCGATTCCGATGCCGGCGTCGGTGCTCGCGCGACTGCCGCTTCTCAACAACATCGTCCCGGCGCGATTCGGTGCCATCGTGATGCTCTTTGCCTGCGTAGCGCTCGCCGTGGGCGCGGAAGCGCTCGTTGACGAGATCCGGACTCGCCCCGCCACCGAAACCATTGCGAAGCGATTCGTCGCGGTGCTGGCTGTCTTGGTGTTCCTCCCTGTGATTCCGGCCATTCCTCTGCAGACCGGCACCGCCGCGGTGCCCGGCGACATCGGCCCCGCCCTGGCGAGCATTCCGACTGGAACCGAGGTGCTGACCTACCCGTATCCCTCGTACGCCTGGACGGAGCCCATGAACTGGCAGTCGGACGACCACATGAGCTTCCGGCTCCTGGGCGGCTACCTAGAGCCGCATCCGCCGCCACTGTTGAGCCCGCAATTCGTGCAGGAGTTCTTTCTCACATCCGAGGATGGATACGACCCGAGTTACCCACCCATCAATCCGAACGTGAATCCGCGCCGAGCTCTCGAGAAATTCCTCGTTCACAATGGTGTCGGCGCGGTGGTCTTCTGGAACACGGGCTCTAATCCCCAGGCCGTTCGTCGTCTCTTGGTGGACACGTTGGGTACGCCGGTCTACGGCGACGGGACCGGGGTCCAAGTCTGGATCTTGGGACGCGCCTACGGGATACCCGACACGTTCGTCGAGACAATCGGTGAATCGAAGCATCGGTCAGTCTGTGCCGACGTCATCCGCCCGATGAGTTCGTGCGACGGCGAGCTCAGCTTTCCAGACTCGGAGTTGCCAGGATGACGAGCAACGGACGGGCACAGTCGGACACGTCTCGAACCCCCTCGCCTCCACACTGAGCGACACCCAGCCCGTTGGATTGCGCACCGCGACCGACCTGCGCTTGCGCACTCTGTGGTCGTAGCACGATCCGTCGGAGCCAGCGCCAGTCAGTGGTTGTGGACGTCACGTTCGATCCACCCTGGGCCCCGACGTCGAGGGAAGCGACTCGACAGTCCCCGAAGACCATCTCACCCTTGAGAAGAGGCGTGTCAGCCGAATGTAAGCAACGCTCCAGGCTCTTCGTGGCGCGAGTGGCGCGACTGGCGCATCGGAAGCCGAGCGACGTCAGTTTTCTTCACCGATGCGCTGTTCTGCACCGGCACCCTCACCCGAACCCTCACCTGCGAGGCGACGCCGACGCGGGCTCAAACCACGAGTGCATCAATTGCGTGAAAACATGTCCCACATCGATACGGCAGTTGCCCCACCCACAGCGCGGCTCGTCGCATCTCGGCGACCTTGGGCCGGACTGATCCCCTGCGTGGTCCCGTCGCTCGTCAGCCTCTGCCTGACCGCGTACGGACTCTCACAGACCGACGCGCTCAGGGGAGTCCACGGCTATGACGACGGCGTCTACTTCGGCGCAGTGCTGCGCTTCGTCGATGGTGCCGTCCCGTACCGCGACTTCGTCTTCGTGCATCCCCCCGGGATCATGCTTCTGCTCTCGCCTGTGGGCATACTCAGCCACGTCTTTGACGACCGCATTGCGTTCGCGGTCGCCCGCTGCCTCACCGCTGTCGTGGCGGCACTCTGCTGCTTCCTTGCGGCCTACATCGTGCGACACCATGGAACGGTTGCCGCGCTCACGGCCGGCCTCGCACTTGCGTGCTTCCCGCTTGCCGTTGCCGCCGACAGCTCAGTCCTGCTTGAGCCCTACCTCGCCTGCCTCTGTCTGGCCGGCGTGGCGATCGCGTTCCCGCACGGCGTCCTCGCCTCGAGCGGGCGACGCCTCGCCTGGGCCGGCGCCTTCTTCGGGCTAGCTGGCGCGACCAAGCTATGGGCGATCTTTCCTGCGATAGCCCTCATGGCGTGTTGCTGGGGCAGATGGCGCACCGCCGTTCGGCCGTTTGTCATCGGCCTGGTCACCGGGTTCGGCGTGATCTGCCTTCCGTTCCTTCTCCTCGCGCCCGGACCGTTCGTCCATCAGGTGATCGTCGCGCAACTCACGAGGCAGGCACCTGCATCGACGACCATGGGCTTGGGCGGACGTCTGCTGACGCTCACGGGGTTACCAGGGCTGACGTCGGTGACCGCATCGGTGTCGATTGGCGAGTTGGTCGCGGCAGAATTTCTTTTGGTTGTGGCGCTCACCTTCGCGACCATGGGTCGGCGCCTCACTCGCTTCGAGTGGTTCGCACTGCTCGCCATGGCGCTCTCGGGGCTGGCGGTCCTCGACTCGCCAGAGTTCTACCAGTACTACGCCTACTTCCCCGTCGTCTTCGCCTCGATCGTCCTTGGGCTTTGCATGGCGCGTTGGACCGAACTGGCCACATTGATCACAAGGCGAATGTTCGCCGAGGAAGGGGGCCGCCGACGCGCTGGCTCACGCCACGCGCGCGTCTCCGCCGCCGCAGTCGCGGTCGTGCTCGCGCTCGCGGCCGTCGCGGTGTCGCAGGACGTGAGCGCGACGAGCAGCTACGTGCTCGGCGGACAGCATGATGATCCCGCCGGCCTCTTGGGGAGGTACGTGCCTCCGGGCACCTGCGTGATCAGCGACTCGCCGAGCATCCTCATCGATTCCGACCTGTTCTCTGCGCAAGGCGCGGGTTGCCCGCTACTGGTCGACTCCTATGGAACGTGGCTCTCGGCCGACCCGTCTCAGCCGTCTCCGAACCCCGGCAGCGACGTCCCGGGACTTGCCGCACAGTGGCAGTCATGGATGTCGAAGGCGTCGTACGTCGTGCTGTCGGTGCAGCGCAGTGGCTTCATACCTTGGGACGTCGAGCTCGACTCGTGGTTCGCGGCGCACTACACACTGATCGCCTCAGGGCCCGGTGTGTATCTCTACATACACACCCACTTGGGCTGAACCGCACCCGCAACGCGCGTCTCTGTCAGCCGGGAGCCCTCTGAGGACGGTGTTGCCTAGATGCAGTGCTCCAGATCGCCGATCGTTGTCACGAGCAGTCTCTACCGCATAACGGATTGGGCGCCGGGTCGCAAGATCTACTCGACCGCGCGACCTCGGAAGCCGGGGCACACGGACGTTCCCGAGGCGAGGAGCTCCAACCACCAATGACAACCGCCGGCCCTCAGGCCGGCGGTTGACTTCCCGGGGTGGCAGACGAGTTAACAACCCGTCGCCACCTCCAACAAGGGATGCATGAGCACGCAGCGTGCTGCCCGTGATCATCCCTCCTCTTCCCGTGGAGGTGGCGGGTATCGAACCCGCGTCCGCTGGGTTCTCAGTGGGCCTTCTCCGAGCGCAGTCGGCGGTGGATTGTCGGGGGCGGCGGTGCTGCCGACGGCGTCACCGCCCCGTATCCGACTTAGTTGTCCCGGGCGCCCCGTCGGCGTCGATGCTCGGTAAGCCCTACTTCATGATGCCCATGTACTGGTCCGTAGGGCTGGGACCAGGTGGACACCGCTGCCCTAGGCAGCGAGCGCGAGCTGAGGCTCGGCGTTTATTTTTGGTTCCGGCTCTTTAACGTGGCTCCGGAGACCACGGCTCGCTTCTCCCACTTCGACGACCAACGTCGAGACCATTCACCCCCGTGTCGCGCGGCTCTTCGCCGCCCCCCGAGCGTACCAGCGGCCCCCGCGCCCCCGGCCGGTGTGTCAGCCGAGGCGCTCGGCGCCCCTCGCGGCACGTGCCATGTCGCGCTCGGCGTCGCGCTTGGCGAGCGCCTGGCGGCGGTCGTAGAGCTTCTTGCCCTTGGCGACGCCGAGCTCCACCTTCACCCGGCCGCCCGAGAAGTAGAGCCGCAGCGGGATGAGGGTGAGCGGCTGTGCGCGGGTGCGACCCAGCAGCTCGTCGACCTGGCGCCGGTGCGCCAGGAGCTTGCGGCGACGGTCCGGGTCGTGCGCGGAGAACCCGACGCCGGTCTTCCACGGCGGCACGTGCGTCTGGTAGAGCCACAGCTCGCCGTCGTCGACGCGCGCGTACCCATCGACGATCTGGGCAGTGCCCTCGCGCAGCGACTTCACCTCGCTGCCGTGCAGGACGATCCCGCACTCGATCCTGTCGAGGATCTCGTACTCGTGGCGCGCGCGCCGGTTGGTGGCCACGGTTCGGTCCTGGCCGCGCGCGGCCTCCCTCGCCGCGTCGCGTCGCGCGATGATCCGCTTCGCCCGTGCCATCACGCCAGCGTACCGACGCGGTCCGCCACTCCTCCTACGCTGCCGTCGTGCTCGTGCTCCCCTCGGCGGTCCGCGACCGCCTCGTCGCGCACTGCCTCTCGACGCAGCCCCTGGAAGGGTGCGGCCTGCTCGTCGGGGACGTCGACGGTCGCGTGGACGAGGCCGTCGCGGTGCGCAACGTCGCGGCGTCCGCGCTGCGCTACGAGGTGGACCCCGCCGAGCACCTCGCCGTCGACCGCGACGCCCAGCGTCGCGGCCACGAGGTGATCGGGGCCTTCCACTCGCACACCCACACCGACGCCTGGCCGTCGCCCACCGACGTGGCCGCGGCCGTCGATCCCAGCTGGCACTGGGTCGTCGTCTCGCTGCGACGGGCGGACCCGGTGCTGCGGAGCTTCCTCATCGCCGGCGGTGCGATCGACGAGGAGCCGGTCGAGGTGACCGAGGAATAGTCGGGGCCCTCCCGCGTTCACACAGGGGACAAGGAGGCGTACGTGCTCGCCACGACCCACACGGCCGCGACGACGGCGTTCGCGCTGCTCGCGCTGCGCGTCTCGCTCGGGGCGATGATCATGGCGCACGGGTGCAACAAGTTCTTCGGGGGCGGCCGCATCGCCGGCACGGCGCGATGGTTCGAGTCGATCGGCATGCGCCCGGGCCGGCTGAACGCGCTCGCGGCGGCGTCGACCGAGGTGGGCTGCGGCGCGCTGCTCATCGCCGGCCTGCTGACCCCGCTCGCCGCGGCGGCGCTCATCGCGCTCATGACCGTGGCGATCGTCACGGTGCACCGCAAGAACGGCTACTTCGTCTTCCATCCGGGCCAGGGGATCGAGTACTGCCTCACGATCGCCGTCGCGGCGGGCGTCGTCGGCGCGCTCGGCCCGGGTCGGTGGTCGCTCGACCACGCGCTCGGGTTCTGGCACTACACGAGGCTCGAGGGGCTCCTGATCGCCGTGGTCGTCGGCCTCGGCGCCGCGGCGGTCCAGCTGCTCGCGGTGTGGCGCCCGCCCAAGCCCACCCCGACCGGCTGAGGCCGTCGGCACGGCGCGAGCGCCGGCCGGTAATATGTGACCAGATTGGTCAGGAATCTCGAGGAGGACGACGTGCCCGTCACCGTGCGGATCCCGACCGTGCTGCGCCCCGCCACCGACGGCCAGCGCACCGTCGCCGTCGAAGGCTCGACGGTCGGCGACGTCCTGGGCAAGCTCGCCGCCGACCACCCCGGGGTGCGCGAGCAAGTCTTCAGCGCCGACGGCACGCTGCACCGCTTCTTGAACGTCTACGTCAACGACGACGACGTGCGCTACACGGGCGGGCTGGACACGGCGGTCGCCGCGGGCGACGAGGTCACCTTGCTGCCCGCGGTCGCAGGGGGGTCCGCGTAGTGGCCCGCTACGGCTCGGTCCTCGAGCTCATCGGCAACACCCCCATGGTGGACGTGAGCGCGCTGAGTCCGAACGACGCCGCGCGCATCTGGCTCAAGCTCGAGGGGAAGAATCCGGCGGGCTCGGTCAAGGACCGCGTCGCGCTTGCCCTCGTGGACGCCGCCGAGGACGACGGCCTGCTCGTCCCGGGCAAGCCCGACCAGGTGCTCATCGAGCCCTCGAGCGGCAACACCGGCATCGCGCTCGCCCTCGTGTGCCGCCTGCGCGGCTACCACCTCAAGGTCGTGCTGCCCGACAACGTCTCGCCCGAGCGGCGCCAGCTCCTCGGGGTCTACGGCGCAGAGGTCATCGACTCGCCGGGCGCGGAGGGCTCGAACGGGGCGGTGCGGCTCGCGCGCAGCCTCGCCGTCGACCATCCGGCGTGGGTCTTCCTCTACCAGTACGCGAACCCGGCGAACCCCGCGGTGCACTACGCGACGACCGGCCCCGAGATCCTCGCGGACTGCCCCGAGGTGACGCACTTCGTGGCCGGGCTCGGGACGTCCGGGACCATCATCGGCGTCGGCACCTTCTTGAAGGAGCGCCGGCCCGACGTGCAGGTCTGGGCGATCGAGCCGCCGGCCGGCGAGCTCGTCGACGGGCTGCGCAGCCTCGACGACGGCTATGTCCCCCCGGTGTTCAGTGACGCGAACGGCGAGGCGCTGCTCGACCGGCGCGTCGTCGTGCGCCCGCGCGAGTCGATCGAGTGGACGCGGCGGCTCGCCGAGCTCGGCCTCTTCGTCGGGCTGTCCACCGGGGCCGCCATGGCCGGCGCGGTCAGGTGCGCCGCGGGGCTGCCCGGCGGCGAGGACGCCTCGATCGTCGTGGTGTCGGCTGACGACGGGTGGAAGTACCTGTCGAGCGACGCGTGGGGCGGGGACCTCGACGACGTCGTCGAGCGCGCGAGCCGAACCATCTACTTCTGAGGCGCACGTACACTCGCCGGATGGGCGACCGTGGCTGAGGACCTGACCTCGCGGCACGACGGCCGTGCGGTCGACGAGCTCCGGCCGTGGTCGATCGAGCGCAACTTCACGGTCTTCGCGGCGGGCTCGGTGCTCATGACGATGGGGCGCACGAGGGTGCTCTGCACGGCCTCGGTCGAGACCGACGTCCCGAGGTGGCTGCGCGGCTCGGGCAAGGGCTGGGTGACCGCGGAGTACTCGATGCTGCCCGGCTCGACGGCCGAGCGCGCCTCCCGAGAGGCGGCGCGGGGCAAGCAGTCGGGTCGCACCCAGGAGATCCAGCGGCTCGTCGGGCGCTCGCTGCGGGCGGTGACGGACCTCAGCGGGCTCGCCGAGCTGCAGCTCACGGTCGACTGCGACGTGCTCCAGGCCGACGGCGGGACGAGGACCGCGTCGATCTGCGGCGGCTACGTGGCCCTGCACGACGCGTGCACCCGGCTCGTCGAGTCCGGGCGCATCGCGCGGCACCCCCTCGTCGACCAGGTCGCGGCGATCTCGGTCGGGATCGTGGACGCCGTCGCCATGCTGGACCTGCCCTACGAGGAGGACAGCCGTGCCGACGTCGACATGAACGTCGTGATGACGGGGGAGGGCCGCTTCGTCGAGCTCCAGGGCACCGCGGAGAAGCTCGCGTTCTCGCGCGGCGAGCTCGACACCCTGCTCGGCCTCGCCACCGCTGGGATCGAAGAGCTGCTGGAGGCCCAGCGCAGCGCGCTCGCCGTCCCGCCCGGCCCGCTGCCCTCTTGATGCGCGTCGTCCTCGCGACGGCGAACCCCGACAAGGCCCGCGAGCTCGTCGCGATCCTGACCGCCGCCGACGTCGAGGTGGCCCTGCGCCCCGAGGGGCTCGCCGAGGTGGACGAGACGGGGGCCACGCTCGAGGAGAACGCCGAGCTCAAGGCCGCCGCCGTCGCCGCGGTGACCGGGCTCGCGGCCGTGGGAGACGACACGGGCCTCTTCGTGGACGCGCTCGACGGCGCGCCCGGCGTCTACAGCGCGCGCTACGCCGGCGCGCACGCCACCTATGCGGACAACGTGGCGAAGCTCCTCGACGCCCTCGCGTCGGTCGCACCGCCGCGCCGTGCGCGCTTCGAGACCGCGGCGGTCCTCGTCACGCCCGACGGTCGCCGCGTCGTCACGGTGGGGACGATGCACGGCGAGATCACGACCGCGCCGCGCGGGGACAACGGCTTCGGCTACGACCCCGTCTTCGTGCCCGACGGCACCGCGGGCCGCACCCTGGCCGAGCTGGGCGACGAGGAGAAGCACGCGATCAGCCATCGGGGGAGGGCGTTCCGTGCGATCGCCGACGCGCTGCACCGCGGCGCGGGCTGAGCCTGGGCGGCTCAGGTGACGGTGATCTCGACGCGCGCGACGTCGTTGCGCTTGAGCGGGTCGGGCAAGCCGCGGACCTCGACGGCGTCGACGAGGTGCGCCCGTCGCGCCGCGGCCACGATCGTCGTGAGCACGAAGACGCGGCTCGACCGTGCACCCATGCGGAACGGGCCGCACGCGACGACTCCCCTCGACTCGCGACACGGCGCGGTCACGTGCGTGAGGCGCAGTCCCGAGGGCAGGCGATCGGTGACGCGCACGCCCCTCGCGGCCGTCGCGTCGCCGTTGCTCACGGTCACCCGGAGCTGGACGGTGTCACCGGGCGCCGTCGAGGCGGGGGCGGCCATCATCACGCCGAGGTCGGTCACGAGGAACGTGCCAAGCTCCTCGAAGCCCCCCCGGCCTGACGCCGTCGTCGCGTCCATCTCGACGGTGTGCGGGCCGAGGGCGCCGTAGCCGGCGGGGATCCGGCCGGTGCAGCGCCACTTGGTGCTCGACCCGTTGGTGGTGCTGCACAGGCGGACCTTGTCCCGCGTGGTCACGTCGAAGAGCACGGTCACGCGCAGGTGCTTCGGCACGCCCTGACCCGAGAAGCGGACCGCGACGCCCGGGAGCCCGAGCGCCGGCGCGACGGACATCGTTCGGCGCGAGTGCGCCGACGGCCCCGCCGCGGACGCGGCCGTCGCCACGAGGCCGCACACGAGGGCGATCGCGAGGACGACCGCGCACCGCCGCGCCCCTCGGTCGGCCCTCAGCACGCAACCCTCGCCACGACGATGAAGTGGCACGTGAACGCAGCGACCGTGCAGGCGTGGAACAGCTCGTGGAAGCCGAAGGTCTGCGGTGAGAGCGCGGGCCGCTTGAGCGCGTAGACGACCCCGCCCGCGGTGTAGAGGATGCCACCCAGCAAGATGAGGCAGAAGTTGACGACGCCCCCGTAGTGCCACAGCTCGGGGAACCAGAACACCGCGGCCCACCCGAGCACGATGTACATGCCGGTGTACAGCCACCTCGGGGCGGACAGGTTGACGATCGCGCCCCCCACGCTCGACACGACGATCGCGATGGCGGCGACCCACACGATCCACAGGAGGACCTCGGCCTGCGCGCGGGGCAGGATCGCCACGGCGATCGGGGTGTACGTGCCCGCGATGATGAGCGCGATGTTCGCGAGGTCGAGGCGACGCAGCACGGCGACCACGCGGGGCGGCCAGGTGCCGAGGTGGTACATCGCCGAGGTCCCGAACATCAGGCACGCCGTCGCGGTGAAGACGGCGACCGCGAGCCGGTTGGCGTAGGTGGTGCCCTTGGCGGTGAGCACGAGGCCACCGACGAGCGCCATGGGCGTCGTGACGAGGTGCAGCCACCCGCGGAGGCGCGGCTTGGGGGGCGCCACCGCGGCGGTCACGCCGCAACACTAGAGAGCGCCACGCACGATGCGACGGACCTGCACTCCGCGGCGGTGCCGTGCATAGGCTCGGCGTCGTGACGTCCGCGGAGTTGGCGATGTTCCCGCTCGCCGCGGTCGTCTTCCCCACCACCGAGCTCCCCCTGCACGTCTTCGAGCGCCGCTACCAGTGCCTCACACGTGACGTGCTCATGGGTTCCCAGGAGTTCGGCATCTGCCTCATCTCGCGGGGCTGCGAGGTCGGCGGCGGCGACGAGCGCGTCTTGGTCGGCACGCGGGTCCGCATCGAGCTCGCCGCACCGCTCGACGGCGATCGCTGGATCCTCGTCACCCGGGGCGTCGAGCGGATCCGCGTCGTCCAGTGGCTCGACGACGATCCGTATCCGAGGGCGCTCGTCGAGCCGATGCCCGTGACGCACCCCGAGGTGTCGCTCGACGCCGTCCGCGAGACGCTCTGCTCCGTCAAGGTGCTCCGACGCCTGCAGTCCGAGTTCACCGACGGACTCACGAGCCCCTGCATCGACCTGCGTCTCGAGGACTCCGAGTCGTCGGCCCCCTGGATGCTGTGCGCGATGAGCCCGCTGTCGCTGTGGGACCTCCAGACCCTCTTGGAGGTGCCGGACAACGTGGAGCGCCTGCAGCTCCTGCGCGAGCTGTGCAAGGCGAAGAGCACGGACCTCGAGACCGTGCTGCGCCTCGACGGCGCCACGTGAGCGGGGCCGTCGAGCTCGTCGAGATCGACGACGTGGTCGCCGCCGCGCTTCGAGACGGCCATGCGACGACGCTGCCGCTCGCGTCGGGCTTCCCGCGCTCCGAGGACCTCGAGGCGCTGCGCGCGCGTGAGCGGGGCGCGCTCTCGTACCTCATCGTCACCGACGGGCTGGTCGTCGGCACCTGCGGCTCGCACGGGCCGCCGAGCGTCCACGACGTCGTCGAGCTCGGCTGGGGCCTCGTCGCCTCGGCCAGGGGGAGGGGCGTCGGCACCGCTGCGGTGACCCAGCTGCTCGAGGCCGCGACGCGGCGCTATCCCGACGCGACCATCGTCGCGCACACCGAGTGGTCCGACGCCGGGACCGGCATCGTCGCCGACAGCGCGGCGTCCGAGGCGATGCTGGAACGCTTGGGCTTCTCGCCCGAGCCCGAGCCGATCGAGCCGGGCTACCGGGCCTGGCGGCTCGTTGGGGGCTGACCTTGCTCAGCGCAGAGCGTCGAGCCACGCCCCGACGGCCTGGGTGATGGCCCTCGGCGTGCCCTCGTGGCGCTGGACCCCCTCGTCGAGCTCCATGACCTGGACGTCCCCGCCCGCCCTCGCGCGCACGCCAGCCGCCGCGCGGGGCTCCGCGCGCCCGGCGACCACGAGCGCGGGCGTCGCGCCCGCGTCGTCGAGCACCACGGTCACGACCTTGCCCGCGAGCGTCGTGGCGTCGAGGCGACCCTCGCCGGTCACGACGGCGTCCGCTCTCGCGGTCCTCTCGGCAAGCCCCAGCTCGTCGGCGACGAGCCGGGCCCCGGAGACCGCGGCACCGCCGAGGGCGACGAGCGCGCCCGCGAGCCCGCCGGCGGCGCCCGCGCCGGGCACGGCGGTGACGTCGACGCCGTAGCGCTCCGCGTACCGAGCGGCGAGGGCGACGAGCCGTGCCTCGAGCCGGACGACCTGGGCTCGGGTCGCGCCCTTCTGCGGCCCGAACTGCCGAGCGGCGTCGACGAACGTGGCGTCGACGTCGCAGGCGACGACGAGGGGCACCGTGACGCGTGCGCCGAGGGCCGCGAGCGCCTCGAGGCACCCGAGGCCACCGTCCGTCGACGCCGTGCCACCGCAGCCGAGCACGATCGAGGACGCCCCGGCCTCGAGCGCGGCCGCGAGGAGCTCGCCCACCCCCTCGGACGAGGCCGCGACGGGGTCCTCGCCGGTGGGGTGCGGCACGAGGCGGCGGCCCACGGCTTCGGCGGACTCGAGGACCGCGGTCCCGTCCTCTCGAAGCGCCCATTGCGCGACGACCCGCGTGCCGAGTGGGCCGGTGACCGTCGTCGTGCGGGGCACCCCGCCCAGGGCGTCGACGAACCCCTCGCCGCCGTCGCTCATCGGGCAGGCCTCAGAGGACCACCCTCGCGCCGTGGCCGCCGCGCACATGGCCGTGGCCGCCTCCGACGCCGTCGCGGTGCCCCGGAACTTGTCCGGCGCCGCGACGAGGTGGGGCACTCAGCTCACGGCGAGGAGGTCCACGACGAACAGCAGGGTCTCGCCCGGCGCGATCGCCCCGGGCGCGCCCCGCTCGCCGTAGCCGAGGTGCGGGGGGATGACGAGTCGTCGACGGCCGCCGACGCGCATGCCCGCGACCCCGTTATCCCACCCGGCGATGACCTGTCCCTTGCCGACGGCGAAGGAGAAGGCCTCGCCGCGGTCCCACGACGCGTCGAACTGCTCGCCCGTCGAGTGGGCGACGCCGACGTAGTGCACGGTGGCCGTCGTCCCGGCCCGGGCCTCGTCGCCGGTGCCGACGACGAGGTCTTCGATCACGAGCTCGTCGGGCACTGCCCCGAGGTGCGGTTCGACGAAGGGCTTGGTCTGCTCTGCCATGCCCGCATGCTATGAGTCGCGCACCGTCGTGCCCGGTGATGGACCTGCTGCGACCTGGCGCCCGGACGCCGCGGCGCGCGGTCACCCCGCGACGCCCGCCAAGCCCCCTGCGACCCGTGTCGGTCGGCCGAGTCCCACCGCACGCGCCGACTGGCGACCTCGCCCGTGCCCAGCGTGGCGCGTCGGCCAGCGCCGAGCGCGCCACGGCTCTCCACGGCGTGCGGACGAGAGGACTCGAACCTCTACCCCCGAAGGGACCGGGACCTAAACCCGGCGCGTCTACCGATTCCGCCACGCCCGCAGCGACCCGCGTCTCCGCGGACGAGCGGCGAGCCTACGGCAGTGGGTCGGACTCGACAGGCTCCGCAGTAGCCTCGGGGCATGTTGAATCGCCCCCTCGTCGAGAACAAGACCCTCGGATCCGAAACCGGCTTCGAGCTCACCCAGCGGCTGCTCCGGGAGCGCATCGTCTTTCTCGGGTCCGTGGTCGACCAGCAGGCCTCCAACACCATCTGCGCCCAGCTGCTCCTCTTGGAGGCTGAGGACCCCGACCGCGACATCAGCCTGTACATCAACTCGCCGGGTGGCTCGGTCACCGATGGCCTCGCCATCTACGACACGATGCAGTACGTCGGCTGCGACGTGCGGACGATCTGCCTCGGGATGGCCGCCTCCATGGGGCAGTTCCTCCTGTGCGCCGGGGCGCTGGGCAAGCGCTTCGCGCTCCCGCACTGCCGGATCCTCATGCACCAGCCGCACACCGGGACCATGCAGGGCCAGGCGTCCGACATCGCGATCCAGGCCGAGCAGATCGTCTACATGAAGCGGATGCTCGCCGAGCGGATCGCCTTCCACACGGGCCAGCCCATCGAGCGCGTCGAGGCAGACTCTGACCGAGACCGCTGGTTCACCGCCGAGGAGGCCAAGGACTACGGCTTCATCGACGCGGTGATCGAGCGGCACACGGCGCAGGCCGTCACGCACTAGGTGCTCGACACACCCTCGGCGCCGCGATCGGAGCGGCGCCCGCCCGAGCAGCGAGAGGTCCGGATCGTCTCGGCGCGGTCGAGCCTGGCCCACCGCTTCGGCGAGCTGTGGCGGACGCGCGAGCTGCTCTTCCACCTGACGCGCTCGGACATCAAGGTCAAGTACAAGAACTCCGCGCTCGGGCTGCTGTGGTCGATGGTCTCGCCGCTGATGCAGCTCGCCATCTTCTGGCTCGTCTTCGGCTTCATCCTGAAGAACGGCTACCAGCACTTCGTCGTCTTCCTCTTCGCGGGGCTCATCGCCTGGAACTTCTTCTCGGGCTCGCTCAACACCTCGACGGGCATCATCGTGGAGCGCGCCGGGATCGTGAAGAAGGTGGCCTTCCCCCGGGAGATCCTCGCGCTGTCGACGGTCGCGGCACAGATCTTCTACTTCTGCATGCAGGCCGTCGCCATGGCCGTCATCCTCGTCGCGCTGCAGAGCGCGCCCGACTGGGCCCTCATGTGGCTGTTGGTCCCCGCGATGGCCGCCCTGCTCGTGCTCGCCTCGGGGTTCAGCGTCCTGCTCTCCGCGCTCAACGTGCGGCTCCGCGACATGCGCCACCTCATCGAAGTGGCGATGCAGCTGTGGTTCTGGCTCACGCCGATCGTCTACCCCTACGAGAAGCTCGCCCCCCACCTGGGCTGGCTGAAGTGGCTGTACCTGTGCAACCCGATGACCCCGATCGTGCTCACGTTCCAGCGCGTCCTGTACCCGAACATCGTCGTGGCGTCGACCAACTACCCGCCGAACCTGCCGAAGACCCTGCCCGTGTTGCCGACGTGGAGCCCCGCGACCTACGCGGGGCTCGACTGCGTCATCCTCGTCGTCGGCCTCGCGCTGTTCGTCTTCGCCGAGTGGGTCTTCGGCCGGCTCGAGGGCAACTTCGCCGAGGAGCTCTGATGGGCGTCCCGGCGGTCGAGGTCCAACACGTCTCCAAGCACTTCCGGCTGCTCAGCGAGCGCCACAGCTCGGTCAAGGACCGCCTGATTCACCCTCGACGGTCGAGCTACTCGGACCTGGCGGCGCTCGAAGACGTGGACTTCTCGGTCGGCGCGGGCGAGACCGTCGGCATCATCGGCAAGAACGGCTCGGGCAAGTCGACACTGCTCAAGTGCGTGTGCGGCGTCTTGCAGCCGACCTCGGGCCAGGTGCTCGTTCGCGGCTCGCTCGCCGGCCTGCTCGAGCTCGGGGCTGGCTTCCAGATCGAGCTGTCCGGGAGGGACAACATCTACCTGAACGGCTCGATGCTGGGGCTGTCGCACAAGGAGGTGGAACGGGCGTTCGACGACATCGTCGAGTTCTCCGAGCTGGGCCAGTTCATCGACACCCAGGTGAAGTTCTACTCCTCGGGCATGTACGTCCGCCTCGGGTTCGCGATCGCGGTGAACGTCGACCCGGACGTGCTCGTCATCGACGAGGTGCTCGCCGTCGGCGACGAGCAGTTCCAGTCCAAGTGCCTCGAGCGGATCCGCACGTTCCAAGAGGAGGGCCGCACGATCCTGTTCGTCTCGCACAACGCCGAGCAGATCCGCGCGATCTGCGACCGCGCCGTCGTGCTCGAGAGCGGCAAGATGCTCGCCGACGCGTCCCCGGGCGAGGCGGTCCGGGCCTTCCGGGAGAGCCTCGGCGAGAGCCTGGCCACCGACGAGCTCGGCGCCCCGAACCGGCAGTTCCGCGCCGTCAAGAACGTGGAGATCCTCGGCATGGACGTCGTCGGCGGCGCGCGTCTGCACACCGGCGACCCTCTCCACTTCCGCGTCGGGCTGAAGACGAACGACGCCGTCGCCGCCAAGCTCGTGCTCGAGATCCACAAGCTCAACGGGGAGCTGCTCGTGCGCACCGACCCCGATGCGCCCGACGCCCATGTGGACATCCCCTCGGGCGAGTGCGTCGTGACGGTGGACGCTGGGAACTTCGACGTGCTTGACGGGGCGTACCAGGTGAACGTCGGGATCGTCGGGCCCTCCGGGACGGTGATCTACGACTGGAAGGAGTGCGCCGCCTCGATCGAGGTCACCTACGAGGGGCGGGCGTCCGGGACGCTCGCGATGGCCCCGAAGGTCGCCGTCGAGCCGCGCCCCTCCTAGGCGACGCGCACGGCGTCGAGTCGCGGGAACCTGGCGAGCCGGCCGAGACGCCCCAGCCGCGAGACGTCGACGGGGTGGTCCGCGGCCTCGAGCAGGCGCAGGTCCCCGCGCGAGTTCCCGTAGGCGTAGAGCGGCCGGGCGCGACCGGCCCCGCTGACGCCCAAGGTCCCGAGCAGCTCGGTGACCTTGCGGAGCTTCTCGTCACCCCGGCAGTTCGACCCGCGGTAGCGACCGGTGAGCGTGCCGTCGTCGGCGACCTCGAGGTCCGTCGCCGCCGCGCCGTGCGCCCCGAGGTCCTCGGCGATCCTCGCCACGTACAGCGACGGCGATGCCGAGACGACGACGACGACGTGCCCGCGGTCCAGGTGCTCGGCGAGGCGGGCGACCACCTCGGGCCGAATGCTGTGGCGCACGTGCGCCGCGGCGAAGGCGGCCGAGACCGCGGCGACGTCGTCCACCGCACGTCCGGAGAGCACCGAGGTGAACAGGGCCTGCTTCGCGTCGTCGGCGGCGGGCCCCGAGCGGATCGCGCCTGCGATGAGCGCCGCGGCGTGGCGGGCGAGCGCCCGGCGGACCGCAGGTGCCCCGGCGACGGCGGTCAGCCAGTGCACGACGCTGCCGCCGTGGGTGAGCGTGCCGTCGAGGTCGAACGCCGCCACCGCGGGCGCGTCGGCTGGCACGGTGCGAGCCATGAGCCCGGCAGTCTCGCACCGCCCGCGCGGCCGTCGACGAAACCAGACCTAACCCATCCGCAATATGTGCGACCCATGCCTCCCGTCGCTACACTGACGTCCGACACACCACCGTCCGACCTTCAAGGAGCACCGATGGCACTTCGTCTGGGGGACCAGGCGCCCGACTTCACGGCGCAGACGACCGAGGGCACGATCAGCCTCTACGACTATCTCGGCGACAGCTGGGGCGTCCTCTTTTCGCACCCGAAGGACTTCACGCCGGTCTGCACGACCGAGCTCGGGGCGTTCTCGGCCCGAAAGGGGGACTTCGACAAGCGCAACACCAAGCTGCTCGGCCTCTCGGTCGACTCGGTCAGCTCGCACGAGGGCTGGAAGGGCGACATCGAAGAGACCCAGGGCTCTGCCCTCAACTTCCCGCTGATCGCCGACGAGGACCGCAAGGTCGCCGACGCCTACGACATGATCCACCCGAACGCGAACGACACCCTGACGGTGCGCAGCGTCTTCGTGATCGGCCCCGACAAGAAGGTGAAGCTCACGCTGACCTACCCGGCCTCCACGGGCCGCAACGTCGACGAGATCCTCCGGGTGCTCGACTCGCTGCAGCTCACCGCCAACTACAAGGTCGCCACGCCGGTGAACTGGAAGGACGGCGACGACGTGATCATCGTCCCGGCCGTCACCGACGACGAGGCCAAGGAGCGGTTCCCGAAGGGGTTCACCGCGAAGAAGCCCTACCTGCGCGTGACGCCGCAGCCGAACCGCTGACCGTCGCGCCCCGGCGCGACGCACGATCGAGAGGAGCGTCCGTGGCGAAGCCCGTGCACGCCACCGGGACCTTCGAGCTCGCCGGACGCACGGTGCACCGGCTCGGCTTCGGCGCGATGCGGATCACCGGGCCAGGGATCTGGGGACCGCCGGCGGACCACGACGCCGCGATCGCGGTGCTCCGACGGGCCGTCGAGCTCGGCGTGGACCTGATCGACACGGCGGACTCCTACGGCCCGGCGATCTCTGAGGAGCTGATCCACGAGGCACTCCACCCCTACGGCGACGTGCTCGTCGCGACCAAGGCGGGGCTGCTCCGCACCGGTCCAGGCCGGTGGCACCCGTGCGGACGGCCCGAGTACCTCCGCCAGCAGTGCGAGCTGTCCCTGCGCCGCCTGGGGGTCGAGGCGCTCGACCTGTTCCAGCTGCACCGCATCGACCCCACGGTCGATCGCGACGCGCAGTTCGAGCTGCTCGCCGCGCTCGTCCGCGAGGGCAAGGCGAGGGCGGTCGGGCTGTCCGAGGTCTCGGTCGACGAGCTCGACGCCGCGCGCAGCGTCGTCGAGATCGCGACGGTGCAGAACAGCTACAACGTGACCGATCGCAGCAGCGAGCCCGTGCTCGAGCACTGCGCCGCCCTCGGGATCGGGTTCATCCCGTACTTCCCGGTCGCCGCGGGTGCCCTCGCGGGGCCGGACTCCAAGGTCGGCATCGTCGCGGCGGCCCTCGGGGCGACGCCCGCCCAGGTGTCCTTGGCCTGGCTGCTCCGCTGCAGCGACGTCGTCCTCCCGATCCCCGGCACGTCCTCGCTCGCGCACCTCGAGGAGAACTGTGCGGCGGGGAGCCTGGAACTCGACGAGGCCTCGCTGCGCGAGCTCGACGCGCTCGGCCCCGTCCCTTCGCGCTGAGCGGCCGGCCTAGGGCGAGGGCGGGTCGCCGACGAGCTCGTCGCGCAGCTGGCGCTTGAGCACCTTGCCCGCGGGGTTGCGGGGCAGGTGGCCCTCTCGCACCCAGATCCTCGTGGGCACGTTGTAGCGCGCCAGGCGCACCTCGACGTAGCCACGCAGCTCGTCCTCGTCGATGGCGCGCCCGTCCCGGGCGATGATGACCGCCCCCACCTCCTCGCCGAGCGTCGGGTGGGGCACGCCGATCACCGCGCAGTCCGCGACGTCGGGGTGCTCGAAGAGCGCGGCCTCGACCTCGACGGAGTACACGTTCTCGCCGCCCCGGATGATCACGTCCTTCGCGCGGTCGACGATGTAGATGAACCCGTCGTCGTCGATGCGGGCCACGTCGCCAGTGTGCAGCCACCCCTCGGTGAACACGAGCGCGGTCTCCTCGGGGCGGTTCCAGTAGCCCCGGACCACCTGGGGGCCGCGGATCCACAGCTCGCCGGTGACCTCGGGACCTTGGGGGCGATCGGGCGACGGCGAGGTGCCGACGAAGTCCTCGGGGACAACCGCGACGTCGGTGACCGGGACAGGAGGCCCGACAGAGTCGGGGCGCTCGACGTAGTCCGCGCCGGTGTTCATGGAGGTCGCCGCGGAGGTCTCCGTGAGCCCATAGCCGTTGCCCGGCTGCCCGTCTGGGAACGCGGCCTTGATGCGCTTGACGAGCTCCGGCGGCGCGGGGGCGCCGCCGTACGAGACCGAGCGGACCGACGAGGTGTCCCGGGTGGCGAAGGACGGGGCGTCGAGGATCTGCAGGGCCATCGTCGGCACGCCACCGAACGTCGTGATCTGCTCGCGCTCGATCAGCTCGAGCGCCCGCTCCGCGTCGAAGTGGTGCATCATCACGAGCTTGCCGCCCGCGGCCGTGTTGACCACCATGCTGGCGAGGCAGCCCGTCGCATGGAAGAGGGGCACCGACAGCAGGAACGAGTTCTGGAGGCCCGATGTCGGCGCCTCTGGGTCCGAGAAGCGCAGCTGGGCGCGCTGGGCGATGAACGCGAGGTTCATGAGGTTGGTGCAGGCGTTGCGATGCGTGCCGACCGCTCCTTTGGGGCGGCCCGTCGTGCCCGACGTGTAGAAGATCGTCGCGTCGTCGTCGGGGTCCACCTCGACGTCCGGCGGGGTGGCGTCCGCGGCGACGTCGCCGAGGAGCTCGTCGAAGAAGCGGACGGCCGCCGACGTGTCGAAGGCCACGTCGCCGAGCTCTCTGTCGTTGAGGTGCACGTGGCCCACGGCGTGCGCGACCACGTCGAGCCCAGAGGCGCCGCGGTGCTCGTCGACGACGATGACGGCCTTGAGGGCGTGGGCGTCCGCGAGGTGGGGCGCGAGCCGGGCGAGGCGCTCGACGTCGCAGAACAGCACGCTCGCGCTCGAGTCGGCGACGCCGTAGGCGAGCTCCTCGCCGGTCCACCAGGCGTTGAGCGGCACCGCGACGCCGCCCGCGGCGATCGTCGACCAGAAGGCGACCACCCACTCGGGCAGGTTGCGCATGGCGATCGCCACGCGGTCCCCGCGCTCGACACCGAGGTCGACGAGGCGCCTCGCCATCGTCCCCGCCGCGCGGTAGTGGTCCCCGAAGCTCATCCGCTCGTCCTCGTAGACCAAGAAGTCGTTGGCCTCGTGGCCACGGGAGAGCTCGAGGACCCCGCGCAGCGTCGGAGGCGCGTGCTTCCAGACGCGCAGCTCGTGTCCGCGGATGACCGCGGTACCCATCTCGAAGATCTGGCCGGGCGCGGTGAGCTGGGCCGTCGCCTCGACGATCCCGAGCCGCTCGTCGGTCATGGCGTGCCGCCGGTTGCCGTCGCGGGGAACAGAGCGGCGCGGTAGTGGGCGAGCTCGGCGACCGAGGCCTTGACGTCCTCCATGGCCCGGTGCGTGGACTGCTTGTCGGGGGCTGACGTGAGGAGCTCGGGCCGCCAGCGGCGGACGAGCTCTTTGACCGTGGAGACGTCCACGTTGCGGTAGTGGAACCACGCCTCGACGTCGGGGAGGTACTCCTGGAGGAAGCGCCGGTCGGTCCCGATCGAGTTTCCGCACAGCGGCACCTCGCCCTTCGGCACGTGCGCCTTGAGGAACGCGAGGGTGGCGGCAGAGGCCTCCTCCAACGTGACCGTGGATGCCCGGATGGCGTCGGTGAGCCCCGAGGCGGCGTGCATCTCGGTGACGACGGGGACCATGGCGGCGAGCTGGTCTTCGGTCGCGTGCAGGACCAGGTCGGGCCCCTCGGCGACGACGGCGAGGTCGTCGTCGGTCACGAGGGTCGCGATCTCGACCACGACGTCGCGCGAGGGGTCGAGTCCGGTCATCTCGAGGTCCATCCAGACGAGCACCGCCGAGAATCTAGGCCGTCCGGCGCGGGGCACCGCCGACGCAATACGCCGACGCCGACGCAGAGGCGCGGGCAGTCGGCCTAGCCTGCCGGCGTGGTCTCCGTTCCGGTCGTGGCGCTCGCCGAGGGGGCCCAGCTCCCGAGCTACGCCCACGACGCCGACGCGGGCTGCGACCTCGTCGCGACCGAGCTCGTCGAGCTCGCCCCGGGGGGTGGTCGTGCGTCGATCGGGTGCGGCATCGCTGTCGCGATCCCCGACGGCTATGCGGGCTTCGTGCTCCCGCGCAGCGGGCTCGCGCTGCACCACGGCGTGACGTGCCTCAACGCGCCGGGCCTCGTCGACGCGGGATACCGTGGCGAGCTGCGCGTGGTCCTCGTCAACACCGACCCGAGCCACCCCTTCGTGGTGCGACCGGGGGATCGCGTGGCCCAGCTGGTCGTCCAGCGCGTCGAGCACGTGCGATTCGTCTCGGCAGACCAGCTCTCCGCGACGTCGCGCGGAGCTGGCGGCTTCGGCTCGACGGGGAAGTCGGCGTGAGACCCGACGCCCTCGACCCCCTCGACAGCGCCTTCATCACGCTCGAGTCTCACGCCGCACCGCTGCACATCGCGGCGATCCTCGAGCTCGACCACCCCGCCGGCGGCCCCGCCGATCCCATTGCGACGTTCGAGAGCGTCAAGTCGCTCGTCGCGGCGCGACTCCACGAGATCCCGAAGCTGACGAAGCGGATCCTCCGCGTCCCGTTCGACCTCGCCTGGCCGGTGTGGGTTGAGGACCCCGACTTCGACCTCGACGAGCACGTCCTGCGACGTGCGTGCCCCTCGCCCGGGGGAGAGGCGGAGCTCGATGCCCTGGTGGGTCGCATCATGGCGATCGAGCTGCCACCCGATCGCCCGCTGTGGGAGCTCTCGGTCGTCGAGGGGCTGGCCGACGGCCGGACGGCCGTGATCCTGAAGATCCACCATGCCCTCGCCGACGGCGTCTCGGGGGCCGTGACGTTCGCAGGGCTCTTCGACACCTCGCCCGAGATTCGCCAGCCGACAACGCGCACGGAGCTCGAGGCGATCGAGGTTGCACCGCTGCCGACGCCGCTCGAGCTCTTGGGCCGGACCGCCGGCGAGCTCCTGCGCCGCCCGCACGCGCTGCTCGAAGCCGTCGCCACGGGCATCGAGCAGGCCGCTGCGGTGGTCGAGCGGGCCGTGCGTCCGGCCGAAGGCGACGCGGGCCCTCCGACCTCGGTCCTCGCAGCGGCCAAGACCTCGCTCAACGGAAGTCCCAGCCACGCAAGGCGCTACGCCAGGCTGCACCTCGACCTCGCGGACGTGAAGGCGGCCGCCAAGCGGCGCGGCGCGACCGTCACGGACTTCGCGATGTGCACCGTCGGTGGCGCACTTCGACGGCTCCTCGAGTCGAAGGGGGAGCCCATCGAGCGAGACCTCATCGCATACATGCCGATCAACGTTCGCCGAGAAGGCGCAGAGGGTGACCTCGGCAATCGGATCTCGGCGGTCCTCGTCCAGCTGCACGCAGCAGAGCTCGACAGCGAGGCTCGTCTCTGCGTGCTCAGAGATGAGAGCAGGGCTCGCAAGAAGGTCGACCCCCAGAGCTCGAAAATGCTGATGAACCTCGCGGCTGCCGTCGGACCAACGATCGCGTCGATGGCGGGCCAGACTCTGTACGACCTCGAGCTGTTCAACGAGCTTCCGCCGATGGCGAACGTCGCGGTGTCGTCGGTGCCAGGCCCGCTGGTCCCGCTCTGGCTGGCAGGTCGGCGCGTGGCGTCCGCGGCGCCGCTCGGCCCGCTCATGGGCGGCATCCTTGTCAACATCACCGTCCTCGGCTTCGGCGGCTACCTCGAGTATGGGGTCCTCGCGTGCGCCAAGCGGCTACCGGACCTGACACCGCTGCGAGACCTGCTCGAGGACGAGGCGAATCTGCTGCTGAAGAGCCCGGAGCCGGTCTGAGTTCCGCTCCCGCGACCCACGCGTCGGCGAGAGCAGCAGGGCTATGATGACCCGACACGCGGACGTGGCTCAGTTGGTAGAGCATCACCTTGCCAAGGTGAGGGTCGCGGGTTCGAATCCCGTCGTCCGCTCCAGAAGATGACCTGATCAGCGGCAGAAACCGAGGCCGCAGTCCCTCCTCCAGGTCCTGCGAGCGAGACGCCGTGCCCATCCCGTGCCCAATGTGGCAACCCAGCCGACCGTTGAGGTCATGGCGACGAAGCGGTTCAAAGGAGCGTGGGGGAGCGTCCGGCAGCTCTCGTCCGGACGCTGGCAGGCGAGATACCAAGTCGGTCGCGTCCGATACGTGGCCCCAGTCACGTTTCGCACCCGGAGGGAAGCCGAGTCGTACTTGTCGAACACCCGCACGGACCTCGAGCGTGGGACGTGGCAGCCAGTCGACCACACCCCACTCCCGCTGCGCCAGTACGCCGGCCAGTGGATGGAGCAAAGGGACAATCTTCGGCCCAGGTCCCGCGACCAGTATGAGTTGCAACTCCGACTCCGCATCCTCCCGCACCTCGGCGACGTCGACCTCTCAGGTCTGACGGTCGCTCGGGTGCGCACGTGGCGGGCCGAGCTCATCCGCTCGGGAGATCGGCCGCCGACCGTTGCGAAGGCCTACCGACTGCTGCGCGCGATTATGGCGACTGCAATCGAAGACGAGCTCATCTCGAGGAACCCCTGTGTCCTCAGGGGAGCATCCACCGAACGGCCCGCCGAACGGCCGGTCGCAACCGTCCAGCAGGTGTTCGACCTTGCCGACGCAATGGATCCGAAGCTGAGGATGATGGTCCTTCTGGCCGGCTTCACGGGGCTGCGCTTGGGCGAGTTGCTGGCGCTCCGCAAGGATCGAGTCGGCCTCGACGCTGGCACCGTCCAGGTCGTCGAGCAGTATCAGGAGCTGGCGTCTGGCGAGCTCATCCTTGGGCCGCCAAAGACCGCGGCCGGTCATCGCACTGTTTCCGTACCTGAAGAGATCCTCGGCGATCTGAGGGAGCACGTGCGGCGTCACACAGCTTCGATTCCTCGAGCGCTGCTCTTTGGGTCCGAGGTCGTATCCGACCGGCCGATTTCCCGCAAGACCTTCTACCGCCAATGGAAGGGGGCGGTCACAGCCACTGGGATGAGCGGCTTCCGCTTTCACGACCTACGGCATACCGCGAACACGTTGACGGCCTTGACCGGGGCGAACACCAAGGAACTCATGGCGAGGATGGGACACGCTTCGGCGAGGGCAGCTCTGATCTACCTCCATGCCACGCCTCAGCGAGATCGAGAGATCGCCACCGCCTTGAGCAAGGTCATCTCTGCCTCGCGCTCCAACCCCAGCGACGACGAGCAGGACGCACTGCAGCGCCTGGTACGAGATACGCGACTCGACCAGGACGCCCCTGACCCGCCAGCAGAAGCCTCGGAAGCCTGAGGGGTAAGAACGAATATCCCGAGAGGCCAGCCGACCGTTGTTGATCTGTGTACGAGTCACCAGGCCGATCCCAGCAGCGGCCCGAGACCTCTTCCGTGACCAGATGCGTCGTCGTCATCAATCGAAAGGCTTGGGTCAATCGCGGACTCGAGCTAGCCAGCGTGCTGCGAGCAGGAGTGGCTGGCCCGATTGGTAGTCCCGATGGGTGCCCTTCCAATCCCGAGGACGTGATGATCGTGGTCGATGCTGACTACTGGTCGGGGCAGCTTGCAGAGCTGAGTGACGCCGTGCACGACTTCCCGAACCAAGGCGACACGTCAGAGTCGCCAATCGGCGCAGGACTCGCACCGGGCACCTCCGAACGTCTGACGCTGTCCGTAGAGCAGGCTGCCGCAGCGCTCGGTATCAGCCGAGCCTCCGCTTACGAGGCTGTGCATCGAGGGGAGATCCCCCACATCAAGATCGGCAAGAGAATGTTGATTCCTCGGGCATCGCTCGATCGCCTTCTCGCCTCTGCGGATCAACCGCAGGATCGTGGCTAATGGTCAGTGACCCCTAGTAGCCCGGCATCGCGCGGGAGCGGCGTCTCTAGC
>Ga0182024_10001671_pt1 | contig 56308 bp, 39 predicted proteins | sample P32metaG_FD_120480 | JGI IMG/M metagenome (GOLD analysis project Ga0182024, IMG submission 120480) | Permafrost microbial communities from Stordalen Mire, Sweden - P3-2 metaG (Illumina Assembly) | ecosystem: Environmental > Terrestrial > Soil > Wetlands > Permafrost | place: Sweden: Stordalen...
ACAAGAAATTGAAAATGTATCTCTTCCCGAACGATCAAAGGACCCTGGAGCAGTTCCGCAAACTCGTCGCGGGAAAACTTCAAATCATTCGTATATGAGAGGGCATCAAGATGCGTCATCCCCTGACCGTTGCCCTGAATGCGGAACGATTCCAAAAAGGAAAACCTGACGGAGCTTGTGATCGCTCTACACGCACTGTATTCTCAATCAGGGGGAACGAAGGAGATATTCGAGCTATGCTTCATTCTCAACCTGCCACCGACTTGACTGCACGCATCGAGCAGTTACTTGCAGACCGTCAATTGCACGCAGACGCGCTCGCCAGCATTGACGAGTCCCTGTTCGGCGTCTATGCCGCTCTTGAAGCTGCTTTCTTAAACGATCACGCCGGCGCAAAGGAAGCAGCACAGCCAGTTGCCGTCCCGGAGAAGAAGCGCAGGGGAAGACCACCCGGCGTCCGCAACGCCGTGCATGCTCCTGTCGCTCCAAGGAAACGTCGGCGCAGCCGAGGCAGTTATGCCATTACTGGCGACGAGCTGATCCTCGCTTTCATCAAGCGGCACAAGAATCCAACGACGAGAGAGATCAAGGCTCTGTGGGCCAGCGAGGATCGGCTCGGGACGGCTGACAATGTGCTCAGCAAACTGTTCAGGGAGAAGCGGGTGAAGCGAAAACCGCTGGGCAACGGCGTCCGGGGCAGTCACTATTCGCTGGCGTGATTCCCGTGGCCGGGGTTGCCCGACGGAAAAACGGAACCCCGTGCTGACGATTCGCCAGCGTCCATCGACTTGACGGGTCAGTCCCGGTATGATGTCCCCAGTTGAGGTCTGATATTTTGCGGGCGTAGCTCAATGGCAGAGCACCTGCCTTCCAAGCAGGATGTTGTGGGTTCGAGTCCCATCGCCCGCTCTTACGTCTACATGCCGTACCCGTTCGTTGCCACCGGTTATCGTTCGTCCGAACACTCCGGCCGCCGGCCTGAGTTCACGCCCCCGCTTTCACAACCTCTTCAACTTCCCTCACAAGCTCAGGGTTCTGTGCTTGCTGTCGAGCGGCTTCGAGAGAGTTGTTTATCGTTGCGACAACCGCGGCGTTCCAGCCGTCTTCTGGCCGGATGATGTTGTTCTGTGCCAGCCAGTAGCTCACCGCACACCACGCCCACAGGGGCATTCCCTCAGTAAGATGGCATTCGGGGGGTGGGAAGTTTCCCGGGCCGCGCTGACTGGTGATGTACTGATTGACGAGTTGCCGGGTCCGTTTGATACGTCGCGCGATTTCTGCTTGTGTCACGAGGTCGCATTCATCAACGCGCAGCACGACCGCACCAATGCCGGCCTTCCGCACGTCGCGGATGGCACTCAAAATGGCATCCTTGAGGGAAGGAGCGGTTCGGGAAAAATCACCGTATAGGCGACCGTACTGGATGCTGAAAGTTAGGCTCCCGATACGCCCCACACTGTTGGAAAGAGCATCGCGGCGGCGACCAGGACCCAGACAATCGCTCGGTGCGGAAGCAGGTCGCGGAAGGCCCAGAAAAACGCCGGCAGGGCCGGCAGCATGAAACGCGGGAAATGGTGGAAGCCCCATCCCGCCACGCCGCTGCCGATGCAAAGGATGAATAGCGTGTTTCCGGTGAGCCATACGGCGGCGGCTGTGTCAATGATCCCGGTTGTGGGCAAATCACCGACGACGGATTCAACGGATTCGACGAGTTCACCGCAGGCAATCCCGCCGCGGGCAGATTCAGTGCGAGTAGCAAACGCGCGGCGAGCCAGCCGGGCGCACGCCACCAGTGTCAGGACCACCTGGAGATAGATATAGAGGACTCGCTCCAGGGAAACCTGCGACCTTAGCGGCACGGTGACCAGGGACTCGAACGGCCAGCGGAAAATCTGGCCGCCGTAGGCATGGGTGGAGTTGGCGTAGACATGGACGCCGTGCAGGGCGTCGCCGAAGGCGCGGTGGAGCAGGAAAACGCCGATGCCGACGATGGCGGCGGCGAGCGCGCCGGCGGCGAATGCCCGGCCCCAGCGGCGCCGTTTCAGTTCCGCCAGCATCAGGCCCAGCACCGCGAAGCAGGCGACGGGGCGGACCAGGCCGGCCATCCCCAGCACCACGCTGGCCGCGACGGCGCGGCCTCTCAGCCCCAGCAGCAATCCGGCTGTGACCAATGCCAGCAGCGGAGCTTCGCCCATGACCAGCGACGAATTGACCGGCCAATGCGGGATCAACGCCACCATCGCCCAGCCGATGCGGGCGTCGGCAAACAGCGCAGCCGAGAGTGATGCGGCGAGTGCCGCGGAAACCATGGTCACGGCCAGGCCGCCGGCGGCAAACGGGAGCCGGGTCGCTTCGTGAACCAGGGCGATCAGCGCCGGGTAACCCGGGAAGACGCGCGTGTCATATTCGCTCAGGGCGGACCGATCGCCGCAGATCGCCGCGGCGTAGCGCTGGTAGCTTTCGCCGTCCCCCTTGTCGGCATACTCGGCAAACGGGATATGGAACGCAAGGAGCGCGAACCCTAAGGCGAAAAGCCGTACGGCCATCGACGCCAAAAATATCGACAGTAGATCGTACGCCCCGGGTCGGACAGCGGTAGGATGGACGCAACTGGCGAACCCGGCCGTGGGCATGGAGCCAAAGCTTATCCTGGCGCGCGATGGCTGGCTACGATGAGGCGAAGCTGGGCTCCCTCACCCCAGGGCCCGACGACTGGTATCCGCCCGGCATCTTCTTCCAAGGCATGAAATACATGCTTTTCGGCGATCCGAGTCTGCCGTTGGCGGGGCAAAAAGATTGAGGCGCTCGGATGGTCGTTCCAAAAAAAACGTTCGACGCCGCTAACCGCCTTATTCGGGTTGTGTCATGAACTTGAGGCGCGTATAGTTTCCCATCTTCCCACCGCTAAGTCCCTACGCGGAGGAGTCCATGCCGCCGATTCTAATCCATGCCGGGCTGCGCTCCCTTTGCTCCTTTCTCATCTTTGCTATTACCCTTGCCATGACGGTTCCGGCTAGCGCTGCCGCGCCGCCGGAAATCCTGCCGACACAGGATGAGATCCATCAGCTTTTCGAGCAGAAGCAATACCCGCAGGTGCTGCAGAAGATCGCCAAGGTGCTGACGTTCAAGCCGGATGTGGCAAAAGATTACGACCGCCACGACTTGCTGCGGCTCAAGGCCGAGACCCATCTTCAGTTGAAGGCGTATGGCGCGGCCGAACAGGCTTTCATCGCCGCGTCGAAGGAGACGCGCGATGAGACGGCTGCCAATGTCGATTTGGCGACGGCAATCCTGGTTCACCGGTCCAGGGCCGGGAAGTACCAGCCGATTGCGAAAGTGAAGGGGGCGATCCCCGACGCCATCTCGGTGATTGGCCCGGAGGCAAGAAGAATCGCGCTGGAAGCCTTGTTCCGCGACGAGGCGGCGGCTGACGCGCCTCAAATCACGGCGCTGCGTGACGCGACGTCGCTCGATTCGCTTGCCAACTTCGCTCCAACCGTCACGATCCTGCGAACCCTCGAGATGGGTGCCACGCAAGGTCACGACGAACAGACCCGGCAACTGATCTCCGTGCTGGCCAAGCATGCCCAGGACCTCATGGACGATGATGTCCAGGACATGATCAAGCGGATGGATACGATCATCACGCGCGCCCACGCGCGCGCCGAACACGTCATCGTTCTTGGCAGCCCGGGTGCAGGCCCCGACCACAAGCCAGGCATCGACGTGGGCGACCGGAAGGAACTCAACGAGATTCTGGTTGCTTGCGGAAAGATAGTTCCCGCGGCTCGTGGGTTCGGCGATGCGATGGGCACGGATGGTTCGCGGCTGATCGCGATCAGCGTCGCCGCGGAGGGGGTTGCGAAAAAGGCAGTTGAAGAATCCAAGTGATCCGTTTTCTCTCTTCCCAACCGTGGGTCAGGGCGCGGTAAAGTCGGCCCCGCAGGGATTCACGGCAGGCCTTGGTCCGCCCATTTGAGAAAGGGAGCAATGATGGTCATCACATCGCAGGCGGATCGACGATCTCGATCACGCCGCTCTTGGCTTGTCTGTCTGGCGGCGCTGGCGGTGTCGTTGATGAGCCACGCCCAAAGTGTCTCTGCCCCGCAGCAGAACGCCCCGCCAGCATCGCAACCTGCCCGCAGTCCGTTGCACCGCCCGATTCCCAAGCCGGTGGCCGACGACCCCAATACGGTGACCGACGAACAGGTCGGCCAAGCCATCCAGCGCGCCGCGAACTATCTTTATGCGCCGATGTGGCCGGCCGATCGTCCGGAGCGATATACCGATGCGTCCGGAGATTTATCGCATGATGCGGCGGTCGACTGCCTTGCGGTCTATGCGCTGCTTCAGGCGGGAATGGCGGTCCGCGACCCTCGGCTCGATCCGCGCCACGACCCGGCGAAGTGGATGATCGATGGGATGAAACAATACGACATGCACGGTCGTTTCCAGACCTATGCCCGCGGCATCCGCGCCACCGCGCTCGCCCTCTATAACCGCCCGGAGGATCGCGACACGCTCAGGGCCGACGCCTACTGGCTGATCTGCGTCTGTGACGGAGGTGCCTACACCTACACGTATCCCGACCCGCCGGGCCTGGTTACCCCAGTGCTCGCGCGGCGCACGGCCGCGCCGCCGAATCTCTCGGACAGCGTATCCAGGATCCTCGGTTCGGGCTCGGCGGCGGGGGATGATCGCGAAGAGGCATCGACGCAGCCCGATTACTCCAAGCCGAAGAAAGAGGCGACGCAGGATTCCGCCGCCCTGATCGTCAGTTCAAAGACGTTCAATGTGGACCCACACGGAATGTGGGACAACTCCAACAGTCAATATGGAGTGCTGGGGGTCTGGTCGGCGGCCGAGGCGGGCATCGAGGTGCCGCGGAGCTACTGGATCGCCGTGGATCGGAATTGGGCGGACTGGCAGGAGGTTGATGGCCACTGGATGTATTCACGGGGATATGATTGCGTCAATATAGACTCGAATAAGGCGGAGCTCGCTCAAATATCCATGACGTGCGCGGGCTTGGCCACTTCCATGGTTACGTACGAGTACCTCGATACGGCCGCGAACTCGCAACGCGGCGGCCGCATGCCGTTCAGCATTGCCGTCGAGAAAGGCTTGGCGTGGCTGGAAAAGGACGATCATTCGATGCCGGGCGAGCCCCCCACCTATTATATCGGCGGATACGGGTTCTATGGCCTGGAGCGGGTCGGCCTGGCCTGCGGCTTCAAGCATTTCGGGACCCACGATTGGTACAAGCAGGGCGCGCGGATACTGATCGACCAGCAAGACCCCGACGGCCACTGGGTCAGAGGCGAAAGAACTGTCAGAGACGCGGTTGTGAAACACGAAACGCCGTCGAGGGCGAACATCATCGACACGGCGTATTGCCTGCTGTTCCTGGCCCGAGGCCGGCACCCGATCCTCATGGCCAAGCTGCGTTTTGACGGTGTTCTCCCCGCGAGCGCCCTCCCCGGGCTGGACATGCCGCAAGGAGTGAAAGTGGCTGTTAACGCCAAGCCCTCTGACATGTGGATGGGCTACTGGAATAACCGGCCGCGCGACGCGGCCAACCTCGCTCGTTTTGCTTCCACCAAGCTCGAACGCCAGTTCAACTGGGAGACCCTCAACATCGACCGCGACTGGGACCAGTGGCTCGATGCTCCGGTGCTGGAGCTGGCCAGCCATACCGCCCCGCAGTTCACCGACGCCCAGATCGAAAAGCTCCGCAACTACATCCTGGCCGGCGGCCTGCTCTTTACTCACGCAGACGGCGGCTCGCCGCTGTTTAATAAATATGCGGCGCACCTGGCCCATCAGTTGTTCCCGCAGTACGAGCTGACGGACGTTCCCTCGGGCCATCCGCTGTACACCAACGATACGACGTACAACGTGAGCCCGCGCCCGCCGCTGAAGATGCTGAGCAACGGCTCGCGCATCCTGATGCTGCACTCGCCGACGGACATCACGCGGTGGTGGCAGCAGCGCGACGACGTCCGCCATCGCGCGGAGTTCGAGCTCGGCGTCAACATGTTCGTCTACGCGGCAGGCAAGCAGGATTACCGCAACCGCCTTCAGCAAAACTGGGTGAGCCAGCCGCCCGCCAAGCCCCTCGACACCTTCAAGCTGGCGCGGGTCACCTATGCCGGCAACTGGTCGCCCGAGCCCTGGGCCTGGCTGTGCTACGGAAACTGGCTGCAAAAGCACACCGGCACCTGCATCGAAACCTATGCGGTGCCGGTCAGCCAGTTGCGGACGCTGGACCCGGCCCAGGTCCCGCTGGCCCACCTGACCGGGACGGCCCGACAGGATTTCACGGCAGACGATGCGGCCCAGGTACGCGCCTACGTCCAAGGCGGCGGCGTGCTCCTGGTGGACATGTGCGGCGGAATGGGTTCGTTCAACCGCAGTGCCGAGGCGTTGCTGGCCGCCGCATTCCCCGACCAGAAGTTGCAGCCCATGCCGCTGGGCCACCCGCTGCTGAAGAAGGGCAACCTCGGCACCGAAGATGTGACCCGCCCCCTGATGCGGGCCGAAACCGTCAAACGCTACGGCAAGGGCGTCGGCTCGCTGAGCTACATCGCCTCCGGGAAAGGCCATGTCATCTATACGCCGCTGGACATCACCAGCGGCGTCCTCGGCATCCCCACGCTGGGGATCCTGGGATACGAGCCGGTCTACGCCGAGGCGATGGTGAAGAACATCATCTTCTGGACGCTGGACGGACAGCACGATCGGTAGGCGACGGCACGGGGATTATCGATCCAGGCCGTGGCGCCACGACATTAAATGCACGGCGGCCAATGCGGCATGGGGTAGGATATGGCATCCCTCGCCTGCCCGGTTATCATCAACCGGCGTTACGCCCAGTCGCGTTTGAAATTGGGCAATGACACAATGACACGTCACTTGCGAGGATGCTTATGAACCGCCGGGAATTTCTGAAGACGGCTGCCGCCGGGGCGGCGCTATCGACGTTTGGTGCGTACGTGGCCGGCGCAGCCGATGCCAAGCCGGTCCGCGTTGGCCTCATTGGCGCCGGATGGTTCGGCAAGCTGGACGCCTGCCGGCTGCTGCAGGTGACGCCGTCGGAGATTGTCTCCGTCTGCGACGTCGACCGGCAGATGGGCGCTGACGCGGCCGAGCTGTTCGCATCGCGCCATGCCTCTCACCGCAAGCCGCGCCTGTTCGGGGACTATCGGGAGATGCTCAAGGAGAAGGACCTGGACATCGTGCTGGTCGGCACGCCGGACCACTGGCACCCGCTGGCAATGATCGCCGCCGTCCGGGCTGGGGCGGACGTATATTGCCAGAAGCCGATTAGCGTCGATGTGGTCGAGGGTCAGGCCATGGTGGCCGCGGCGCGGAAATACAAGCGGGTGGTGCAGGTCGGCACGCAGCGCCGCAGCACCCGGCACTACGCCGAGGCGCGAGAGCGGGTGGTGAAGGCGGGACTGCTGGGGGACGTCCGCTATGTCGAGACCTGCTGCTACTGGCACATGCGGGCCACCGGTAATCCGCCCGATTCGCAGCCGCCGGCCAATCTCGACTACGAGATGTGGACCGGCCCGGCGCCGATGCGGCCGTACAACGCACTGGTCCACCCGCGCAGTTGGCGGGCATTCATGGAATACGGCAACGGCATCGTCGGCGATATGTGCATCCACATGTATGACGCCGCCCGATGGCTGCTGGGCCTGGGCTGGCCCAAGTCAGTCAGCTCGACCGGCGGCATCTACGTCGATAAGGCCAGCAGGGCGAATATCACCGACACGCAGTCGGCTGTCTTCGACCACGGCGATATGCAGGTCGTCTGGGCCCACCGTTCCTGGGGCGATGCCCCCGACCCGCGCTACCAATGGGCAACCATTCTTTACGGCGACAAAGGGACGCTACGGATCAGCTACGAGCGCTACGAGTTCACGCCGACTGGGAAGAACGAGCCGACGCTGCACGGCGAGCCGGTCCTGGAACTGGAGCAATACCCCGAAGACAAGACCGAGAAGGACCTGGCCCCGGACGCGGCCGTGGCGGTGCGGGCGCACATGCGCGATTTTGTGGCCGCCATCGCCAACCGCTCGCGTCCGATCGCCGATATAGAAGAGGCGTACGTTTCCACGGCGTCCGCCATCCTTGCCAACCTTTCGATGCGCCTGGGCCGCACCCTCCACTGGGACGCGGCCAAGGGGGACGTGATCGACGATCCCGAAGCGAGCCGCCTGCTGCGTAGGCCATACCGCGCGCCATGGGTGCATCCCGAGCCGGATACGGTGTGAACGGACACGCTCAAGTCCCGCTCAGGAACGAGACCCGGTAATGCCCTGGCACGGTGCCGGTAACGAGAACGGGCTGTGCATTGAGCGTGATCCGGCTTGTGGCCGGATCGACGATCAGTGTGTCGCCTTGTCGCATGTGGCTGGAGAAAGCGATGCGGCCCGTGGCGGTGTCGGTGACCCACACAGTACCCGATTGAGTGGCGGTAATCGTCCCCAATGTACCAGTTTCGGTGAGCACGACCGCGGTTGACGGCACGGCGGGGAGCTGAATGCCGACCTCAGCGGGGGCCTCCGGATGTGCGGGCACCACTACCACCGGCGCCGCGACGACCGGCGCCGCGATGACTGCCGTTGCGGCCTCAGGTGCGAAGAAGATGCGGTAGTCGTCGGCCGGCAACTCGCCGTTGTAGGCGCGGGTGCCGTTCACCATGAGGCTGTTCCTGGCCGGGTCCAGCACGATCCGGTCGCCGGCCCTAACGCGTGTGCGGTAGACGACATTGTTGCGCGTGGCGTCGGCGACCCACGCCACACCGTCGGTGCTTGCGGTATATTCGACGCGGTCCCTGCCCTCGGCACCGAGGCTGGCGACAGGCGGGACACCCCACGGCCGCGGGGTGTTCAACGAGGCTGACGACAGCGCCGCAGGCGGCGGCGGGACGGCGCCTGGCATCAGGTAGATGCGGTGCTCCCCACGGTTGACGTTCTCGCTGACCACCGCCTGATCGTTGATCACCACGCGGTTAGCAGCGGGGTCAACCACGATATGATCGCCGGCGAGCACCGGACCGGCATACAGCAGCGCTGTACCATTCCGGTCGGAGATGTACAGCGTGCCGCTGGCTGGCGCCACATAGACGAGGCGGTCCTGGCCGCCGGTTTCATAAATTGCAGAGCTGGGTACGTCGGCGGGCCGGTCGCTGGCGCACCCGGCGGCGAGCATGAAGCTCAGCCCGCCTGCAAGGCAGAAAGTACGACCGACGACGCGCAAAGTCTTGCGAAGCATAATGATCTCCTTCATTGCATGAGACCTGTGTTCATTCAATTCAACATCCAAGGCTTTGCAAGATGGATGCCAGGTAACGCAGAATGAACCCGCGAAAACGCGAAAACAGACGCGAAGAAGGCAAAAGCGGTGAATTCTTCCAGCAGTGGCTTAGGGTTGAGTGCCGCCGGTATCCTCACGTGCCCTCACCGGCGGTCTTCGGTCGTAGAGATCCGCCGGTGAGGGCACCGGCGGCACTTAAAGCGGATGCGGAGAACGCTTCATCATCCTGAAAGGCGCTCTAGGCGGGATCATTCACCAGCGCCAGCACGCGGCTTGGCCCACCCGACGCGCCGGCGACTTTGGGGCTGCCGACGATCACGGTCGCGCCGGAGGCCGGGAGCTGGCCGAGATTCGCCAGGTTTTCCAGCCCCCACTTGTTCTGCCCCAGCCAGTAATGATGGACGGGAAAATCGCCGCTGTTGCCCGGATCGAGGCTGATTGTGTCAACAGCAATGCCATGTACGTTGCGTTCGGTGTAAAGGAACTGCACGGATTCGAGGTGGAAGCCGGGCATGTGGAACCCGCCGTTGGCGTCTTTCCCGAAGAACTGGCGTGAGTCGCCCACCTTGGCGTCCCAGCCACTGCACATCGCCACAATAGCGCCGGCGGGGATCGGGCCGTGCGCGCTTTCCCAGGCTTTCAGGTCGTCGGGCGTCAATCGGGTATCCGGATCAGCCGCGGCGCGTTGCCGGATATCAATCACTACGAGGGGGCCGAAAAGCTTGTCGACAGGAATCATCTCGACGGTATCGCGGTCAGAGCAATGGAACGGCGCGTCGATGTGAGTGCCGATGTGCTCGTGGAAGTGCCAGCGATAGATGTTCCACATGTCCTTGGGGCGGGTGCTGATCCGCTCCATGGAAAATGCGTGCTCCATCGGAAAGGGGAAATCAGGGCGTAGGGTGTGCGTGAGATCGACGATGCGCTGGAAAGCAAACCGCGGCGGGTCCTCGGCGCGGACCGCGGCCGTCGTCCCTAACCCCCCGACTCCCGCGGCGGCGATGCCCAGTTTCTTCAGGAATATCCGGCGCGAATCCTTGTCAACCAGTTGAACCGTGCAGGCGGGCAGGCACATGGCGTAATCTCCTCATTTGGGCTCCGCCCCTTTGACAGCTTCGCCGACTCTTTTGAGTTGTTCAAACCCGAAATCCTTGAGCAAGCCGGTCTTCGGGTCAAACGGCCAGTCGAGCGTGCAGACGCCGCCTTGGCTGTTGCAGGTCTTGACCCACTCGATGAGTTGGTCGTCGGAGAATTGATTGCTCGTTCCCTGGCCGTGATAGACGTTGCCGCAATATATCTTGCCGTGCCAGAGGATGCCCTGCTGCGGCGGCGAATGACTGGGCGTCAGGCGCTTGAGGTCCTGCTTGGTCCAGGTGTCGCCGCCGGTGTAATTGTCGACGCCGTCGCGGATGCAGGCGTGCTCGTTGCCGCCGTAGCTGAAGGCGATGACACTGTGAGGGTTGGCCGAGCGCACGATCGAAGCGATGGTCGACCAGTCGCCGGGCTGGTCGCGATAGGAGTTGAGCTCGACGCCGTCGAACCACCAGCCGGAAATTTTGCCTTTGAACCGCTCGGCATACTCCTTCAAGACCGCCAGCCGCCGGGCGCGGCTTTCGGCGGAGGGGGCGGTCTGGTTGTTCCCGTCATCCATCAAGCCGGCCGTCACTTTTGGCTCCTTCATATAGCCATTGAGGCCCGCGAAATAGCAGATCAGCTTCACGCCCCTGGCATTGAGCGCATCGGCCAAGTCGGAAATGAGATCGCGCCGCGAACATTTCTCGCCCGGCTTGTAGCCGGTGTATTGATCGAACGCCTGATTCGGCGAGCAGGGCCAGGCGAAATAGTGATCGTCGATGCAGAACATCACCCACCCCACTTTCGCCTCGGCCATTTGTGCGGCAAACCCCTTCACGTCAAACCCATCCACGAACTGGTTCCACTGCTGAGCTGTCATCTCCGCAGGCTGCGGAAAGCTCGGCTTGGTGGCGACGGAATAGCCGAGCAGGATACGGTACTGGTAGTGCATGAAGACGCCGAACTTCGCCTGGCGCATCCAGTCGGTGTCGCCGGAGGCGGCAGGACGCGACGATGGGGCGTCCTCGGCACTTGATGGGGCGGGTCCCGTGGCCGGGAGGGCCAGAATCGCCGCGATCAGGGTGCAGGTAGTAATACGCATAAGGAAGACGAACGCAAAGGCCGCCGAGATTCATGGCGAGCCCGCTTGCGGCGCTGGGGCGCGTCAATAGCCGAGCAGCAAGACGAGCGCAATCATGCTCCTCGAATCGGAGTGACCTGGCCACCGGGCGGCGCAACACGACCATTTAATCGGCGCAAAACACGAACGGCGCGCCCGTATGAAGGCCCGTCGAGCACGCCCCAATCGTGCTCGATGTCCTCCCCCTCAGTGCCCATTTTGCTCGTCCACCTGCCATTCACCTTCTGCAGGGCGGCATGCGTCGGCTCATTGCCCTTTGCAAAGATAGCGACCTTCTCGCACCCAGCTTCAAAAGCCGGATCGTCGTTTGGGCATGGCTCGTACCCGAGCGATTCAAATGCGCTCACGAAGCATTCGATCGTTTCCTCGCGACGGTTAATCGGCCAAAACCCGATGCCATCTTCATCAGGCCACCAATGCTTGTCCTGGTGGCCGGCAGCCCATGCAATGCAGTTGTATTTGTCGTCCGCCTCGCTTGTTGTGCAATGGTTGCCCGGCGCGAGAAGGGGGAACCAGACTGGGCTGAGTTTGCTACCAGCGGACATTGTTTGCTCGCCCCCATTTCAGCCAGGCTTGCGTCATCGCATGCAGGTCGCCTTGGATGTCCGATGTAATTGGGTTCTCGCCCGTGATACGCCGCAGGGCTGCGAACCACAGGTCGGGCTCTGCTTCCAAGGACGCCAGAATGTGCGGCACCACGGGGTCCCCCATAAGAATGATTTCCAGGTACGCGGGGTCGTTGGCGATCTTGGTGAGAGATGATGTCGGCCCACGGTTCGCCTTCCATTGCCCGGCAAGCCTGTTGAATTTCTCTGCAATCGACGCCGCCGCGTCCGCTGGCTTGGGCGCCTCTTTCAAGGGAATATCAGGCATGATTCGACACCTCACTGTCTGGCTCAAAACAGTATACTCGTCTGCAGGTATCGATGGAAGAGCCAGAATCTGCATCCGACAATACCCCCTGGCCGAGGGCTCTCACGGGTTTGGATTCAGCTCCAGCGTAAACCGCCGGAGGCAGAAGGCATCGTTGCTGACGGCGTTGGGTCGCTCGCGACCGGAGAAGACCAGGTACATTTCCTTGCCGTCCGGAGACATCCATTTGGTGGGGAGGCGATAGCCGTGCGTATCGCCCTGGTCCCAGTCGTGCGTGATGAAGGCGGTGGTCCAGGGTCCCCACGGCTCGGGTGCATCGAAGATGCCCCAGCCTCGGCCCTGGCCGAAACTGAGGGCCATCAGATAGCGGCGCAGTGCGGGATTGAAGGCCACGTCGAGCCGCTCGCAGTGGCCGGGGTAGTGGAAGACGTGCGCGCGTTTGGCCACGTCCGGCCGCCAGCTTGGGACGCCATCGGGGCGGGTCCCGGTGCAAAACTCGTAAGCGGTTCGTTCCCGGACCCTGGCCTTTGGAACGCGGGCCATCACCACACCGTCGTACGGCTCGTAAGCGCCCGGCCCGTCCTGTGAATAGATGTAGACGTAGTCATCCCGCGCCCCGGCATAGTTACGTCCGAAATTCAAGAAAGCCGGGCAACCGAAGCTGGTGTCGATGGTGAATCCCCACGTCCACGTCACGCCGTGGTCGGCGGACCAGCCGAGCGTGGCATTTTTCGTGTTCCGTACCCACATATACAGGGTGCCGTCAACCATGAGCATGCCGCTGGCTTTGGCGCCCTTGGCGCCGTTGCCGGTGCGCTCGCCGGTGTCGGAGCGGATGTTGAAGCCGCGGAAATCAGCCGGGCCGCCTTCGACCCGGGCAAACCCAAGCGACAGCTTGGGCTTGATCAGCGGCTCGAACCCGTGGCCGTCGCCGTATGCGGTGTAGAGGTGATCGTCGTCGCCCCAGGTGATCGGCCAGTTGTCGCTGTCAGGGGCCTTGCGGACGATCGCCGCTTCATCGTCGAAATGGATGGCGCGGATTACTTTGCTTGGCGGGTATGGGTGGTCGAGGACCGCGGCAGACAGTGGGTCCAGGACCAGGCCTTCGATCGCGCTCCACCAGTCCTTGACGACGTTGGTAAGTGTGGCCCCGTTGCGCACGACTACGATGTCGAGCGATGGGATAACGACCAGGAGTTGATGTCCTGCGCCGGCGCCCATATAGGTATCGCGGGGAACGGACTTCCAGGCGCCGTCGCGGTTGGACCACCAGCCAAACCCGGGGCTGGGGCTGGCGGGGCCTTGCCAGTTGCCGGCCCCGGGCATTCCCGGCGGGTTCAAGCAGGTGCGGACGACGGATGCGTCGAGAATTCGGCGGCCGTCCCAATCGCCTTCCCGCAGCATCAGGCGGCCGATCCGGGCGACGGCGCGGGGGGTGAACTCGGCGCCGCCCCAGTTGGCGAACAAGTCCAGCCCGGCAACGCGGGAGGGCTTGCCGTACCCGATCGACCATTCGTCATCGCCGATGCCGATCGGCTTATAGACGCGTTCGCGCAGAAGCGAGCGTACGTCCTTCTGCTCGCCGGGCTGGATCGCCGCCGTGACCGCGTAGGAGAGCATCGCCATGCCCGGGTTGCTGTAGCTGACGCGCTGGCCTGGGTCGAACAGGACGGGCACTGAGTCGCGGGAAAGCGTGAAGGGATCGGTCGGCTCGCGCTTCCAGAATTCGCCCTTCCAGCCAGAGAGTTTGTCGTGCGCTATTCGAGGCTCTCCCTCCGCGTCATCGAGCCCGGACGTGTGCGTCGCGAGCTGAGCGATCGTGATCGTCGATTTGCGCGGGTCGTCGCGCCATTGAGGGACGAACTTAGAGACCGGGTCGTCGGCCTTGAGCCGGCCGTCCTGAATTGCCACCGCGAGGGACACGCCTCCGACGATCGCCTTGGCCAACGACGCGGTGCCATGCCGCTTCTCGGGGCCGAAGCCTTCGGCGTACCACTCGTAGACGATCTTGTCGTGCCTGACGACAAGCAGTGCCGCCGTTGAGTGTTTGGCCAAGCCGTCGCGGAGCTCGTCCAGCTTTGCCGAGGACAGGCCCTGCGCCTCTGGTTTATCGGATTGCCAGATGAACGGCTCGGCGCTCGCCGACGCCGCGGCGAGGAGAAGGAGAACGATGGCGAGGTAGCGCACCATGAGGGGCCTCGCGGTCAGTCACAACCCCACCGTATTGAACCCCGCATCCACGTAGATGTTCTCGCCGGTGACCCCGCTGGAGAGGTCGCTGAGGAGGTAGACGGCGGTCTTGCCGACTTCGTCGCCGTCGATGTTGCGGTGCAGGGGGGCCTTGCGTTCCATGTGGGCGAACATTTCGTCGATGCCGCCTACGGCGACCGCCGACAGGGTCTTGATCGGGCCGGCGGAGATCGTGTTGACGCGGATGTTCTTGCGGCCCAGGTCGAAGGCCAGGTAGCGCGCGGTGGATTCCAGAGCGGCCTTGGCTACCCCCATGACGTTGTAGCCGGGGACGACTTTTTCACTGCCGAGGTAAGTCAAGGCGACGATCGAGCCGCCGGCGGGCATGAGCGGCGCGGCCGCCCGCGTGAGGGCGATCAGGCTGTAGGCGCTGATGTCCAGGGCCTGTTTGAAGACGCTCCTGGGCGTGGAAGTGAAGACGCCTTGGTCCATCTTGAGATACGTCCGGTCGGCGAAGGCAAGGCTGTGTACGAGAAAATCGATGGTGCCGAGTTGCTCTTTGACGCCGGCAAAGAACTTCTCGATCGATTCGTCGCTGGAGACGTCGCAGGGATGGAGCCAGGCATCGGCGAAGCCGCCCTCTTCCATGGCCTTGCGGACGCGGCGCTGGGACTTTTCGGGGTTATCCATGGGGAGGAAGCCGAAGCCGCAGGTGGCCCCCTGTTTGATGGCATGGATCGCGATGTGAGCAGCGATGCTGCGGTCGTTGGCGATGTTGAGGATCAATCCTTTTTTCCCGTCGAGCAGGCCCATGGTTTCTCCTGGTAAGTTGGGGGACACTTTAGTGGGGGGCGAGGTCGGGGACAAGCAGCCTTGGAGGAGGGAAGCACGAAATCCGAAATCCGAAATCCGAAGTAAATTCCAAAGGCAGAAAAAAAGAAATGACAGAAGAAGATCGCCATCCTGCGGGCCTCTGGTTTCTGCGTTTTGACCTTTGTCTTTTTTCGCCTTCCCTTTGAATTTATTTCGGATTTCGGAATTCGGATTTCGTGCTTCCGCGCCGTGCGCGCGGGCGACGCGCGGCCCGCGGTCCGGGGCATTACAATCGCAGCCATGGCGGTCCCTGATAACGTTCTGGAACGGGCGCAGCGCGGTGACCAGGCCGCTTGCGCGGCGTTGCTGGCCGAGTCTTACCCTTCGGTGGTCCGCATGGCGCGGGCGCTCACCGCGGATGCCAAAGAGGCCGAATGGGTCGTGGATTTCGTGCTCAGGCGCGGGGCAGCGCTGCTCCCGACCTGGCGGCGCGGGACCATGACGCAGAACTGGTTCTATCACCATACCCTGCTGGCGGCTCGGGAACGGGCGGCGGCCAAGCCCGCGCCACAGCCGCGGGAAGACCTGCTCGTGGCCAACGCCCCCGATGCCAGCCCGGAATACGTGGCGTTCGTCCGGGCGGTCCGCGGCCTGCCGGGACAGCAGTGCGAGGCGTTCATCCTGCATCATGGCGAAAAGCTGAATTCCCGGTTCCTCGGCGTCACCATGGACTGCTCTTCGTCCGCGGCCGAGAACCACCTTAACGCCGCCAACGCGACGCTGGCGACGATTGCCGGCAGCTCGCTAGGCTCATTCCAGGTGATGCTCTCGCGGGCGTATGCCCGACTGGGGCCGCCGGCGGAGTCGGTCGGGCCGGCCGTAGAGCCGTATGCGCGATCGTATACCCGGCCGTTGCGGCTGCGACGAATGGTCAGGCGGGTGATCCTGGTCGTCGTCCTGGTTGCGCTCGTGTGGGGGGCATGGCACTGGCGGCAGGAATTGTGGATTTGGGTGGGCCCGTGGGTGAGGCGATTGCGTGCCAGTGCGGGCCGCTAATTCTTAAACTGGCACTCGGCGACCCCGCGGGAGCGGCAATGGCGGACAGACCAATGAGGATCTTCCTGATTGGCGTCAGTTGCGTCGGCGTGACGGCGGTCGGCGCGCTGCTGGCCGAACGGCTCGGCTGCGCGTTTTACGATATGCCCACCGAAATCGAAAGGCACTTTGGTAAGCCACTCGAGCATCTGAGGCGGGAACTGTTAACGGAAATCCTTTTCAGAAGGCGCTGTGCGGTGCCGGTCCTGAAGAAGCTCATCGACGCCGATCCCGGATGCGATGTCGTGATAGGCCTTTCTCCAGCGGGCCTGCAGGACGTGATGTGGGATGTCCTGAAAGACGTGGAACGGGTCGTCGTGGTCCTGCGGGACTCGGCGGAGAACATCCTCAAGCGGATCACCTTCTACGACGATGACTCGATCCGCATCAAAAAGACGCTGAGCGAATACGAGCGGCAGGCTTACTTCAAGGAAATCGCCAAGGACATCGCCTATTACCGGCGCTCCTACAACAAGGCGAATTTCGCGGTTGACACCCACGGGCTGGACGCGGCTGAAAGCGCCGAAAAGGTCGAGTTGGCGCTGCGGGAGTGGAAGGCGATGCAGGAATAACCCGCAACCGGAGCGGATTCACCTTGGCGCAGGTTCCGCCAGTTGCTGAGCCCGCGCCCCGTCTGCAATGTTAAGTCCTAATCCTAATCTTAATCGTAATCCTAATCGAGTTGAAAACCGCCAAGAACGCCTGAAGCAGGAGAAGCAGGATTACGATTACGATTACGATTAGGATTACGATTACGATTACGATTAGGACTTGGGAAAGACTCGCTCATGGCGTATCCCGCGCTTCTGTCGCCCGTCGCTCCTGCCGGTATACTCCCCTCCATGTTGCATTGGTTGTATTACGCGATCCTGTTCCTGGTCCTGCTGTGCGGGGTCTTTCTGAACGTCCTCACATTGCCGGGCAACTGGCTCATGCTGGCGGGCGTTGCGCTGTATGCCCTGGTGACGCACGGCATACACGTGGGGTTCTGGTCGCTGCTCGTCCTCCTCGTCCTGGCGGCGGCGGCGGAAGTGCTGGAACTCTCGGCGGCGGGGAAAGGGGCGAAAAAGATGGGCGGCAGCCGATGGGGCTCGTTCGGCGCCCTCATCGGCGGTGTCCTTGGGGGCATCTTCCTCACCGTCGTCCCGATCCCGGTTGTAAGCACCATCGTCGGCATCCTCCTGGGCACCTTCCTGGGCGCCATGGCCGGCGAACTGATCGGCGGCAAGGATGTGGGCCGGTCGGCCCTCATCGGGGTTGGAGCCGCCAAAGGCCGTGCCTATGGCACGCTGTTGAAGTTCGCCTCGGGTTTCCTCATCATGCTCGTCAGCCTGATCGTATCGATCCCCTGGCCGAGCCAGACCCGGGCGGCGGCCGCCGAAGCGGCGCAGAGGAACGCGAAGACACACTGATGAGGTGGTTTTGGTGATGTGATTTTGGTGTAGCCTTGCAAGCCACTACTGGCTATGGTTATCCGTTAGGGAGTTGTTTCATCGGGTCGGATGGAGCCACCCATGGCCGTCACCTTCATTGTTGGTCGCGCAGGGAGCGGGAAAACGGCCCGGTGTTTCGACCGGATCAGGCAATTGCTGCGCGCCGAGCCGCTGGGGCCGCCGATTTATCTGGTGGTGCCCAACCAGGCCACCTTCCAGGTCGAGCGGGAAATGATGGCCAGCACCGGGGGTTTCTCCCGGTTGATGGTGGTGTCGTTCGATCTGCTGGGCCGGCAGATCGCCATGGATTGCGGGGACGCGGCGGTGCCGGAGGTCACGTCGCTGGGGCGGCAATTGATCCTGGGGCACCTGCTGCGCCGGCATCGCTCGGAATTGCGGTTTTTTGGCAGCGTGGCGCATCAACCAGGAATGGCGGCGGAGTTGGATGCGACGTTCGCGGAGTTGGAGCGGTCCGGCAAGAGCGATGCCGACCTGGCCAGGCTTCTGGAAACGCTGCGCCGCTCCGATCCCGACGATACCCAGGGGCCGTCGCTGCAGGCCAAGCTGCGCGACCTGCGCTTCCTTTACAATGCTTATCAGAACTACCTGGGGCAGGACCGGCTGGACCAGCACCGGCGGCTGACGCAGGCGGTCGCACAACTGCTGGAGTGCACGCCGTTGCGGAATGCGACGGTCTTCGTCGATGACTTTTACTCCTTCACCGAATACGAACGGCGCTTCCTGGCCGGCCTGTGCCGGGCGTGCCCTGCGGTGGAGATCAACCTCACGATCGACCCCAACAGCCCGACCGTTCGCAATCCCGAGTTGCCGCCCGATGAGATGAGCCTGTTCCACAAGACTGAGCGAGCCTACCGGCAGCTTTGGCTGGCCATGCAGGACGCCAACGTCAAGCTGAACGAAACGGTCAGGCTGGAGGGAGTGCATCGGTTCCAATCGCCGGACCTGGCGCGGATTGAAGGGGATGCATTTTCGGTGGGTTTCGGGCCCAATGATTCGAGTCGGCAAGCCGCTCATCCCGACACCGGCCTGTCGCTGGTTGAGGCCCCCGACCTCCGTGCCGAGGTGGATGCCGTCGCTCGCGGGATCGTCGATCTCCTCCGCCAGGGGCACCGGCTGCGCGACGTGGCGGTGCTGGCCCGCGATTTGGGGCCGTACCAGCAATTGATCGATACCAGTTTCCCCGAGCACGGGCTGAGCGGGGTGGGCGGGCCGAGCTACTACTTCGTCGATCGGCGACGGTCGGCGGAACATCATCCGCTGCTGGCGTTCGTGCGGGCGATGTTCCAAATTGCCATGGGCCGCCCTTCGACGGGTTCGACGGGCTCACCGCAGGCAAGCTCTGGACCGCGCTGGCCCATGCCGGCGGTGATGTCGTTCCTCAAGACCGGCCTGGCCGACGTGTCGCTGCTGGAAGCCGACGAGATCGAGAACTACCTCATCCAGCACCGGCTTGGCGGGGCCGCGTGGGATGACCCGGCGGAATGGGCCTACCAGCGGCAGATCACCGCGCCCGGCGAAGAAGCGCCGCCGCTGGAGGTGTTCGAGGTGCGCGACGTCGAGGCGATGCGCCGCGGCGTCGTGGGCGGATTGCAGCCCTTCATCGATAAATTAAGTGGACCGGGGCCGTTCCGATTGCGCGAGATTGCCGCGGAGGTCTTCGGCACCTTCGAACGGTTCAACGTACGCGGCATTCTGGCGAAATGGGCGGCGGACGCGGTCGAAGCCGGGCAACCGGAGCAGGGGGCGGAGCACGAGCAGGTGTGGAAAGAACTGGTGGACCTGTTCGAGCAAATGGTCGATCTGCTCGGCGAGGAGCCGATCGGGGTGGCCGATTTCGTGGACATATTGGAATGGGGGCTGGAGCGGTTCACGCTGGCGTTGACGCCGCCCACCGTGGACCAGGTGCTGGTCGGGCAGGTCGGCCGGACGCGCACGCCGGAGGTGAAGGCGGTATTCGTGCTGGGGATGAACGAGGGGCAGTTCCCGCGGGCCGGCCGGGACGAATCGATCCTGTCGCACTGGGAACGGCGGGAACTGGCGCGATTGAAGGTCGAGCTGGATCCCGGCTCCGATCGCCAGCGGCTCGACGAGCATTTCCTGGGGTACATCGCCCTGACCCGCGCGTCGAGCCGGCTGATCGTGAGCCGGCCCTTGTCGGATGAAGCGGGCAGGCCGACGTATCCGTCGGACTTCTGGCGGCGTCTGCGGGACCTGCTGCCGGCGGTGCCGCCGACGCAGGTGCTGCGGGAAATGCAGTCGCCGCGCGACATCCGGCGGATCGCCACGCCGCGGCAATTGCTGGGGAGCTTGATGCGGTGGGCGCGGGAGGAGGCCCTTGTGGGGCCCGCACCGCGGACCGATTCGCCGCTGGTGGGGACGATGGTCCGCAGTGAGCGTGTGGACTTTTCAAGTGCCGCCGGTGCCCTCACCGGCGGAACGCTGTCTGGCGCGGCAAGACCGCCGGTGGGGGCACCGGCGGCACTAAAGATTGCCAAGCTCAGTGCGGAGCCTGCAACCGCTGCCGAACTTCGGTGCCCCCTTCCCTCTCCCGGTACTCCGGGAGAGGGTCAGGGTGAGGGTCTTCGGCTATCGGACGAACGGCCGGGTCGAAAGCAAAATGCCCCTCACCCCAACCCTCTCCCAGAGTACCGGGAGAGGGAGAAGAGCGCGGACGCTGTCCAACTTGATGACCGCTCTGGTTCCCTCCCTCGGTACTCCGGGGGAGGGTTAGGGAGGGGGCTTGGGCCGGCAAATTTAGCGTCGCCGCCCCCTCCCCTGCCCTCCCCCGGAGTACCGGGGGAGGGAGTAAAGGCGGGAAGTGCTTTTGCGGACCTGAATGGCATCGACTCCGATCCCCGCGCTTCACTCTACCAATGGCTCGTCACCCGCTATTCCAACGACGGCGCCGACGCCTCGGCGAAGCCGCCCGACGCCATCGGCGCGCTGATCGCGCGCGCCTGGCCGGCGTTGTCCTATTCCAATGACGCGCGGTTGTCCGATGGCGTTGCCCTCGCTTTGTTCCCGACGCCTCTGCCCGCGAGCGTGGCGCAAATGGAGACCTTCGCCGCGTGCCCATTTCGGCATTTCGTGCGTTATGGCCTTCGGCTTACCGGGCGAGAAGACCCGCGCGTGAACGGGCTGGACATGAGCCTGCTCTATCACCGGGTACTCCAGTACTTGGCCATGGATCTGCTGGAACGGGGACAGGATTGGAGCGAGCTGTCCGCCGAGTCGGCGCAGCGGATGATCCATTTGTTCGCCGGCAACGTCGCCCGCGACGTGCGCGGGGAACTGCTGCTGAGTTCAGCCCGCAACAAATACCTGCTTTCACGGATCGAGCGGACGCTGGGAAGAGTGGTCCGCTCGCTAAGCGAGATGCAGTCGCGCGGAAGCTTCCGCCCGGTCGAGGCGGACATCGCGTTCGGGCCGGGGGCCAAGCTGCCGGCGTACGACGTGCGCACTCCCGGGGCAAAGGACCTGAAACTGAGCGGCAGGATCGATCGGATCGATGCGCTCAATGCCGACAAGTCCACGGTCCCGGCGGTCGCGGTGTACGACTATAAGCTGTCCGCTGGCTCCCTGTCGTTTGCCGAGGTCGAATACGGGCTGTCGCTGCAACTCCTAAGCTATCTGATGGTGCTCAAGAGCCAGGGCGAACAGGTCCTCGGCAAGCCGCTAATGCCGGCGGCGGCGTTCTACTACCCGCTGCTGCGAAGGATCAAGCAAATCGATCATCCGAGCGAGGCCCTGGACCCGTCCGACCCGCTGTCGGCGTTGACCCGCAAGCCGCGCGGCGTATTCGATGCCCGGTTCTTTCAGTACCTCGACGAATCAACGCAACCCGGCCAGCAGTCCCACGTCGTACAAGCCCGCGTGAACAAAGACGGTGAATTGGGGAACCCGGGCACGTCTGACTTCGTCAGCACCGGCGAGCTGAACGCCCTGCTCGAGTTCGTTCACCAGAAGCTCGGCGAGATCGGCGACCAGATCATGGCTGGCAAGGTGGACGTCAAGCCGTACCGGATCGGCAAGACCACGCCGTGCCCGCGCTGTGAGTACCGGGCCATCTGCCGGTTCGAGCCAGGCCCCGGCTCGTACCGGCACCTGACGCCGGTGGGGCGCCAGGATGCACTGGTGCAAATCACTACCCTTCGACTGCGCTCAGGACATGCGACCGTGCGCGGGAGGGACAATGGCACGTAGGGCGAAAAAGCAGGAATCAGAGAGCTTGTGGGGCGATGACCTGTTCGCCGGCCTGAGCCAGCAGCCGGTCGCCCCGGCGCGCCGCGAGGTCGCCCGAGACCCCAGGTGGACACCGCCGCAATTTGAAGGCATTACCTCAGTCGGGAAGGACCTGCTGGTGTCGGCGGCGGCGGGGTCGGGCAAGACCGCAATCCTCTCCGAACGTTGCGCCCATCTCGTCTGCAGCGCGGCAGCGCCTTACCTGTGTGATGTCGAAGAGTTGCTGGTCGTGACGTTCACCGAAAAGGCGGCGGTGGAGATGAAGTCGCGGATCATCGCCGCCCTGCGCCGCTGCGCCGAGGCTGACCCATCAGACCGCCTGCGACGGCAGCTCGCCCTGGCCGAGCAGGCGCAGGTCAGCACGCTGCACAGCTTCTGCACGAAGGTGCTGCGCCAGCACTTCCACAAGGTGGGGCTCGACCCGGCGTTCGTCGTCATGGATGCCGAAGAGGCCCGGCTCATGCGGACGGAAGTCGCGCGGGAGATGTTCCACCAGCGTTATGGAGCCGACGAATTCGGCGATTTCCAGCGGCTGGTGGATTGCTATGCCGACGGTGACGACGAGCAGCTCGTCCGCCAGGTGATCCGCACGCACGAGATGCTGCGCAGCCTGGTGAGCCCGGAGAAGTGGCTGAACGAGACGCGCCAGCGTCTGGTCGAGGCGGCAGAATCAGGCGTGGAGTCGTCGCTCGGCGCCGGCCTGGTCGCCCTGCTGCGCCGCCGGCTGAACGCCCTGCAGCAGCGCGTGGCCGCCACGATCGAACTTTGCTCGCGGTTGTTCGGCGGGTATCCCATGTATGTCGCCCTGCTTTCGAATCTCCTTTTGGAAATGAAGGATTGGCAGCGGTTCCTGGACGACAATGAGCTTGACGAGTTGGCCCGGGCCGTGGACGCGTCTTCGTTCCCCAAGTTGCCGCCGGTGCCGAACACGACTCCGGACAAGGAGACCGCCAAGGCGGCGATCGAGTCGGTGCGCGAGGAATACAAGAACGGCCCTTGGCGTGGCATGCTGCGATTCACCGCCGATGAATGGCGCAACGGCATGGCCCGGACGCTGCCGCATGCCCGGGTGTTCCTCGACCTGGTCGAGGAGTTCACAGACCTGTATCTGCAGCGAAAGAAGTCCAGCCGGCAACTGGATTTCTCCGACCTGGAGCGATTCACGCTGGAGGTGCTCCGCGACAACCGCCGGGAGGAGCTCGCCCCCTCAGCGACGGCCCGGCTCTACCATCGGCTCTTCAAGCACGTGCTGGTGGACGAATACCAGGACATCAACGAGCTGCAGGACGCAATCCTCAAGCTTCTGAGCCATGAATGCCTGACCGGTGGGAACGCGGCCAGCCTTGAGCCGAACCTGTTCTGCGTCGGCGATGTGAAGCAGAGCATCTACGGCTTCCGCCTGGCCGAGCCAAAGCGGTTCCTGGAGCGGGAAAAACAATACCGCAACGGCGCCGCTTCGAGCGGCCAGGTCATCGACTTGCAGGCGAACTTCCGCAGCCGCTCTCCCCTGCTGGAGGCGATCAACGGCGTCTTCAAACGGCTGATGACCAAAGAATCAGCCGACATCGAATACAACAAATCGCACGAGTTGACGGCCGGCCAGACCTTCCCCGACCCCGGCGATTTCCCCTGCTTTTCCGGTTCGCCCATCGAACTGCACCTGCTGCCCCAGAAGCTCGCCAACGGCGACGGCGCGGACTCCGACGACGGCGATGATGATTCCCTTCCCACCGATCTCATGCTGGAGCGCACCGAGCGCGAGGCCGTGCTCGTCGCCCGGCGCATCCTGCAGATCGTCGGCCTCGACGGCTCGGCCCCCATGCACATCATGGAAAAGGGGCCCATTGGATTGCAACCCCGCCCGGCGCAGTTGAAGGACGTGGTCGTCCTGCTGCGCTCGATGAGATTCAAGGCGGACGAGTTCTCGCGGATCCTGGCGCGCTTTGGCATTCCCACGCACAGTCAGAGCAGCACCGGCTACTTCGATTCGGTCGAAGTGCGCGACATGCTCTGTTTGCTGGCGCTGCTCGACAACCAGCGGCAGGACATGCCGCTGGCAGCCGTGCTGCGCAGCCCGCTATCCGGCCTGGAGGACGTCGAAGACGCCCTGGCGACGGTCCGCCTGCGCTATGGCTCGCGACAGAAGCCGGTGACGTTCCACGAGGCGGTCATCAACTACGCCAGGGAACAAGACGATCCATTGGCTGCACGTCTGCGGACGTTCCTGGGCCGGCTCGACGCCTGGCGGCTGACGGCGCAACGCAGGCCGCTGGCCGACGCGATCTGGTCGATCTACCAGGAGACCGGCTACCTGGCGTACGTGTCGGGGCTGGCCGGCGGCGAGCAGCGCGTAGCCAACCTGCTGCACCTGCACGAGCGGGCCGCACGTTTCGGCTCATTCCAGCAGCGCGGCTTGCGGCGGTTCCTGGACTACCTGGAGAGCATCCGCACCGAGTCCGACCTGGGCGAGCCGTCGATCGCCAGCGAAGCCGAGAACGTCGTGAAGATCATGACCGTGCACGGCTCCAAGGGCCTTGAGTTCCCCATCGTCATCGTACCGGACCTGGGTAAGGCGATCAACCTGCAGGATTCGCGGGGCGCCATCCTGGTCGATCGCCAGGAGGGCCTGGGGATGAGCGTGGTGGAGGAGGATCGGCAGATCTCCTATCCGTCGCTGGCATGGACGCTGGTGCAGGACCGCCGCCGCCGGCAGGTGATGGCCGAGGAACTGCGCGTACTGTACGTGGCGATGACCCGGGCGCGGGAGCACCTGGTGCTGGTCGGCACGTGCCGAGAAGAGGCCGAGAGCAAATGGCGCGACCGTTGGTCGGAGCATACCGGCGCGTTGCCGGCCGATGCCGTGATCGACGTGCGGACGGTGCTGGACTGGCTCGGCCCGGTGGCGGCGTGCGCCACCACTCCGTGCGAAATCATCCACATGACGACGCACCCATCGGCGGAGGTATTCGCCTGGACGCTGCCTGCCGCGGGCCGGCAAGGGACGCCGCGACTGGCCGCCGCGGTGAGGTTCGAGCTGCTCGATCCGCCGCCGGCGCAGCTCCCGGAGACCCAGACGGTGATTTCGCGGTTGTCGTTCCGCTATCCGCACGAGGCGCTGGCGGCGCGAAAGGCCGTGCAGTCGGTGACGTCGGCCGCCAAGGCGGTGAAGTCCGTTGCCGCCCCGCTTCCGCTGCCGGCGGCCCTGCGTGACGGCGGGCCGGTGCTCTCCGCCGCCGACGTTGGGACGGCGACGCACCTGGTGTTGCAGCACCTGGATTTTTCGCGTCCATTGGATGCCGCCGGCATCGCGGCGCAGATCGACGAGTTGTTGGGGTCGCGAATGCTCGATTCGGTTGCAGCGGCCCGGGTTGACCGCGAGGCGATCCATTGGTTTCTGGGGACCGAAGTAGGCCGGCTGCTTCGCAACAATGCGTCGATCCTGCTTCGGGAATTGCCGGTTTACTTCAAGGCGCAGCCGGACGTGGCTGCCGAGGCCGCAGCGGTCCCCTTGACGGCCCTGGATGAGGTGATGGTTCGAGGCCGGCTGGACGTCTTCGTGCCGTTGGCCGGCGGCGGGGTGATTGTGGACTACAAGACCGACGGGGTTGACGCCGCTGGAGTGCCGCTGCGGGCCGAAGAATATCGCGGGCAGGTCGAGCAATACCGCCAGGCGATGCGCACCGTCACCGGGAACGAGGTGGAGCGGGCGTGGCTCGTCTTCCTCAAGCCGCGGGTCGTCTGGGGGATGTAACCGCGGTTCGCTTCGCTGGCCTGTTCGCGGTGGGCTTCTTTTGCGATTCGATCACTATTCCTACCCGTTTGGCCAACTGGGCCAGTGCCCTGGAATCGGTCTTGACGGCACGGTTGCGGAGCGAGCGGACAAACAATGACGGGCAGATCAGAAGGGTCAGCGGGCTGACCGGACCGGTCACCGCAGTGCGGTTGCTTTCCGCCAGCAGCTTCAGTTGTTTTACCTCGGCCGAGCGGAGCGGCACCGTTTTGAGCACCTCCTTGAGCAGCTTGCCCTGGTGGTTCAACGCCTTGGGCGAGAACTCCCGCTTACGCCGCTGCGTGAACAGCGCCAGCACAATGATGACCGCGGCCCCAGCCATCAGAAACGGCAGCACCTTCCCGCTGCTGGATGGCTCGTCGACGCTGGTTTTGATGCTCTTGAAGACGTCCTCCTGGGTAGGAGTGGCGAGGAAATGCTGAAGGCTGAATGCTGAATGCTGAAAGAGGGAGGGGAAATGTTCAAGGCCGAACGATGAATGCTGAAAGGGGTAAGCTGCCAGGGTGACGAACATGGTATTTCTCCCGGAACTTGCGACGAGGGCACTTCATGGGTGCCACGAGCAAGCGTACTCGCTTGCCCGTGTTTTCTCGCTCTCGGTAGTCGGCTCCACGGGCAAGCGAGTACGCTTGCCCATGGCACCCAACGGGTTGTTAAACGGCTTCATCCTGCCTTCTTTGCCGCCTTGGCGGCCTGGGCCATCTCGGCTATGCCTCGGAGCAATCCCAAGGCGTAGCGGCGGACGCGCAGATCGGAGTCGGAGCGCGCCAGGCGACCCACCTCGCCGAGCAGTTGCCACCAGCCGATCTGACGCAGGGCCCACATGGCCGAAATGCGGTGCTCGCTGCGTGGGTCGCGAAGCATCATCAGCAGGGGCTGGGTGACCGTCATGACCTTTAACCGGTGCAACGCCTTGATGGCATTGGCGCGCTCGCGGCTCTGGGCGGAGCGGGCGCGCTGGGCAAGAACCGAGATAAACCGCATGTCGTTGCGCTGTTCGAGCACCTCCAGGGTATTGGCGCGGACACGCGGGTCGGTGTCGTTGATGAGCCGTTCGACCAGCGATTCAGCGCCGATGCCCGGCACCGTCGCCGACATCGCGACCCCCTTGCTGCGCAGGCGGGGGTTGGCATCGGAGCAGAGTTGCAGGATGGTTTCCCTGAGCGGCTCGCCGAGCTCCAGTTCGTGGGCCATCTGCATGGCCTTGAGGCGCTGCTCAATGGGCCCGGCGGCCAGGCGGCGTTGCAGCCGCTGCAGCGCGTCGGGCAGGATCTTGAACATGGCCTTGCCCGCCTGCTTGCGGGTGGACTTGTCGAGCCGGTCGAAGCGTTGCCAGAAATTTTCGAAGCCCGACTGTCCGATGGCCCGGCTGACCACCCTGCGGACTGAGTCCGAGGCGTTGGTCATGAGCTTGAGCAGCATGTTCTCGAAATCAGCGGGCCGGCGTCGGACGATCTCGCGCGCCGCCAGGCGGACCAGCCGCTCGTCGGGGTCGTCCAGGAGCTTTCGGAAGATCCCCACCGAAGTCCCCTGCTTGCGCCGTGCCGCGGCGCGGAAGATCCGCAGCCGGGCCGCGAATGAATCGCCGACGTGCTGGCACAACTGGGCCATGCGTTCGTCCTGGGCGGTATCGGCGCAGGCGGAAGCGGCGATCCAGTCGGCGATTCGGGCGGCGTCCTCGGGGTTGCGCCGCTCGATGTCGCGCTGCAGTTCGCTCTCACCCCACCACGCACCCCGCGCCACCTGGTGCATGCTGATTTGCAGGTTATGGTCCTTGAGCCAGTGCGTCTTGCGCAACAGCGCGTCGAGCACCGGCGCCTCGTCGATGTGGGCGAAGGCCAGGCCAAAGTGGCTGCGCAACTGCCCGTGGCTGGCGCCGAGCAGGAACGCCTCGACGTGCTCGCTGGCCGGCGGTTGCTGGAGGCGGCGGACCAGCGGGGTTTTCCCGCCGTGCTTCGTTGCATGCAGGATGCCAAGTGTTTTGCTGCCGGGCCAATCGCAAAGCAGCAGTGCGGCGCGCAGCAGGTCCGCGCCGTGCCGGCCGCGATGCACGTCCAGGGCGCGGGCGACGGTCGCCTCGATCTCCGGCCGCTGGTCGAGCAGATCGCGATAGGTGGCCTGCGCCTCGTGCTCGGCCCGCAGGCTGGCCAGGGATGCCGCGCCGGGGGTGGCGGGTTGGGTTGGATCCGATTGTTCGTCCCTGACGCCCTGCAACCGGACTTCTGAAACTGGCGTGCTTCCCTCGTCGGCCAGATCGGCGATTCCGCGCTGCAGCGCCCGCGTTTCCAGCGACACCCAGCGCGCCAAGGCCACCAGCGCCTCAGTGGCGGCCTTGGAGATCGCTTCGTCGGAGGAGTGGAGGTTTTCAGACAGGACGTAAGCCAGCTTCCCCTGCCGTCCCAGGGCGATGAGCTTGAGGGCCGCCAGCCGCACGGGAATTTGATCGCTGCGGCCGGACTCGCGCAAGGCGTGGTGGTAAACCTTGATGTCGTTCAAGATTGCCAGGCGAAGGTCGTCCGGCAGGCTGTCGTACAGCCCGATGGCGCCGCTCAGGCCGCGGACGGTCTTGCGGCGCACCAGCGCGCGCAGAGCCGTTTGCTTTTCGCCATCCTCGCCAAGGCGCAGCGCCTCCAGCAGCACGTCATCGGCCGCCTCGTTCTTGGACTGGATGAGCGCGTGGAGAAGTCGGTCGAGCATCTCCAAAGGATTATCGGACTTGAGGCAAGGCGGGCTTGAAGTCAATTCGTCATCATGACCGCCTGCTGTTTCATGCCCTCGCCGCGGGCCTTGTCGGCTTCGCCCTGCTTAATGAGGGCGGCGGACTTGTCGGGGTCCGTGGCCTGCAGTTTCTGCCCGTCCGCGATCTCATTTTCGCCGGTGGAGATGACGGCATCGGCGGCCATGATTGCCTTTTGCCTGTCAGCCGACATTGCCATGTCATCCCGTGAGCCGGGTGCGGCAGAGGTCGAGGTATTTTGGCTGCAACCGCCACCGCCGGCCATGACGCAGCCGAACGTCAATAGAAGTGCCGCTAATTGAACGGAAGCTCGTCGCCAGGCCGATACCCGCATGGGCTCTCCTTCTCGAAGTTTTCTTGCGTCCTTCCGGGGCCCGATGACCCGGTTGGCGCTCCGCAGGAAGACATTATGCGCGGAAACGGGGCCGAGGGACAGGTTGGGGACTTTAGAAACTTGTGGGTGCCATAGGCAAGCAAGCAAGCGTACTCGCTTGCCCATGGCACCCATTCAGCAAGCACGGTGATTATTCGGCCCGGAACCCTAATCTAAACAAGCGCCGGTTCATCGGGCAGCTTGAGCTGGTGCTTGGCCATGCGGTAATACTCGCCGCGCTTGGCGATCAGTTCATCGTGGGTGCCGCGCTCGATGATTCGGCCGGCCTCCATCACGTAGATTTCGTCGGCGTCGGCGACGGTGCTGAGCCGGTGGCTGACGACGATGATCGTCCGCTGGCGTTTCAACTCGCGCAGGGTATCGGTGACCATCTGCTCGTTGTGCGGGTCGAGCGAGCTGGTCGGCTCGTCCAGGATGAGGATCGGCGCTTCGGTGAGCAGCGCCCGGGCGATGGCGATCCGCTGCCGCTGCCCGCCGGACAGGTTGGAGGCGTTTTCGCTCACCTGGGTGTCGTACTTCTCGCTCAATCCTTCGATGAACGTTGCCGCACCGGCCATGCCGGCGGCGCGCTGGATCTGGGCCTCGGTGGCCTCGGGGCGGCCATAGGCGATGTTCTCGGCGACGGTGGTGGGGAGCAGGCCGGCGTCCTGCAGCACGATGGCGATGTGCTTGCGCAGGTCGCGCACGCGCAGCTTGCGAAGGTCGTAGCCATCCAGCAGCAGCTTCCCTGCCGTGGGATCGTAGAAACGGGGGAGCAGGTTGAGCAGCGTGCTCTTGCCCACCCCGCTGGACCCGACAAAGGCGACCATCCTTCCGGGCTTGATCGTGACCGAGATCCCCCGTAGCACCGGTTCGTCCTTGGCGCTTTCGTAAGCAAAGCTGACATCGCGCAGCTCCAGCGTGCGCGGCTGCCGCGGCAGGCGGATGGCGCCGGGGGCGTCGGCGATATCGGGGTCCTGGTCGAGCACCTCAAACACCCGCCGCGCGCCGGCTGCTCCGCCGGCCAGGCTCGCCCCGCTTCCGGTGATCCGGTTCAGCGGGCCGTAGAATTGCGAAACGTAGGAGAGGAACAGGTAGAGCTTGCCGACCGTCATCCCCTGCTCGCCGAGCTGGTGCTGGAACTGGTCGCGCCAGACCAGATACCCGCCGACGGCGAAGATCAGGGCAGTGCCAAGGCCCAGGACGGAGGTGACTGCCAGGCCATAGAGTACCTCCTGCCAGTGGACCCGCAGCATGCTGCGGACGCTGCGCCCGACGAAGGTTTGGAAGCGGGCCGTCTCGTCCGCTTCGCGCCCGAACGCCTGGGTGAGCCAGATCGAGGCGATCGAGCGCTGGATTGAGGTGGTGAGGTCCGCATCGACCTCCTTGGCTTTTTTCCATCGGTCGGTGAGCCGGCGCTGCGACCATTGATGGACGAACAGCAGCAGCGGCACGACGATCACGCTCATCAGCGCCAGCCGCCAGTTCATCCAGAACATGATCCAGGTCATGACCACGAGCATGACTGAGCTGACCAGGATCGAGCCGACCACTACGTTCAATATGGTCTGGAAGCCGTAGGTGTCGGTGCTGAGGCGGTAGATGGCATCGCCCTGCGGTTGGGAGCGGTGGTAGCCCAGACTGAGCTGTTGGAGTTTATCGAACAGGTCGCATCGCACGCGCATGAGGCCGCGATAGCCGACGCCGACGTTGGCCATGGTCTGGACCATGGTCAGAAGCCCGCCCAGCACGGAAAGCCCCAGCGAGACCGCCGCCAGGCCCAGGACCTTGCCCAGGAAGCTGTCGGGGACCAGAGAGAGTATCAGCCGGTATTGCCAGGCGGTTGAAAGCTTGGTGTTGGGCGTCACCGAGTCGATCAGGATGGCCAGCGGGAACGGCTGCAAGAGCCCGGCGAGCGTCGCCAGGAAGATCAACACCAACGACCACAGGACCTGCGGCACGTCGTTCTTGAAGTAAGCCAGACAGCGGAGGAAAAAACGCATGCGTGGGTACTAACTGGGTTTGTGGAACATCCATTACGGGTCGTGCTTTCGATCGCATTTTCGTTTCGCCGCATCGCGCAGCGTAGCGCGTCGTTTCGCGTTGGAGTCACGGAACTCGCTCCGCTGCGCGACGCGGCGAAACGAGATGGTGGCGCGCGAAAGTTGACCCGTCCGTCGCTTACGCGGCCGATTGTCTCATCTCATCGGACTTCGGTTCCGAAGCGGCCGACGGCTGCGGCGCCGGTCCTGAGCTTGCTCCCGGTGAGCCTGCCTGCGGTGAGCCTGTCGAACCCGCCGAACTCGCGGGAGGAACCGGCTCGGGCTTCGCCGGTTGGACGGCCGGGCCCGGAACCGAAATCGCGTCCTCCGCCGACAACGGCTGCGGCAATGGCGGCAGCGACGGATCGCTCTTGCCTTCCCCGGCGTCGCCGGGCTTGACCGGCCAATACCCGGCTTTCTCTGCCATGAAGTCGATCAGGCCCAGCACCGGCGTCGTCACCCGCCAACGGTTGACGCAGTACATGGCCCACCACGTCAACGGAATCAGCAGCGCCAGCCGGTTGAACGGCCAGAGGTACGTCTGGACCAGCAGCAGCCCGGTCAGGACCGACGTGGCCGCGGTCAGCACCAGGCAGAACGTGCTCATGCGCGGGCGGACGCGAATGCGCGTCAGCTTGCCGGAGTGCGGGTGATATTCGGTGGCGGTGGTGATCTGCAGCTTGACGTAGCGGCTGCCGTAGACTTCCAGGTCCCAGCCATTCCATCCGCTGTCCACACGAATGCGCCAGCCGGTGGTGGCGATCTTCTGCTTGATCTGATCGAGCAGCGGCAGGCGGCCCTCGTGCTTGTTCCAGTAGCGGAGGGTGTTGGTGTCGGCCGGGTCGAACGGGAGCCGGTGTTTCCGGCGGAACCCGCGCGCTTCCGTCTTCATGACCTTGTTCTTCAGCCGCACCGAGTACCTGGCCCAGCCGCGCGTGATCGGCTGGCGGTAATGGAGCCAGGCGATGAGCGGCCGGCTCAAGGGGTGGCTGCGCCGCGGCGCCGGCACCTGGATCGCCGCCAGGCAGGCCAGCGCCGGCGGCACCAGGAACATCGCCACCGCCACCCACATCAGCGGCGGCAGGGCAAAGCCGAGCACGACCATGAAGGCGGCCAACAGGTGCCACTCGACGCTCATCATGATCGCCGCGATCAGCGATGCCTGCCGGCGATAGATCGACTGGAACAGCCCGGTGCCGAAAAGGCCGTGGTAGATGACGTCCGGCCCGACGCGCACGCCGATCCGTTCCCCGCCGTACATTCGGCCGCGCCAGTGGCTGGCGCCCAGGGTGTTGAAGCGGTCGGGGTGCTTGTACTTGAGCAGGGCCTCGGCCTCGCCGTAGCCGCGCTGCTGCCGCAGGTAGGCCTTGACGGTGTTGCGGCGGTAGTGCCACACCTGCGCCGCGGGGGCCAGCCCGATCGTGTAATTCAGGTTCTGCAGGCGCCAGATGACGTCGACATCATCGCCGGCCTTGCGGAACTGGACGTCGAACCCATTCGCCTGCCGCAGCGCCCAGGTGTAGAACGCCATGTTGCAGCCGGGGACATGCTCGGCGGTGCGGTCGTCGATCATGACGTGGGTCGGCCCGCCGGGCGAAAGGCCGACGCAGTCGGCGACCCAATTCCCGTCATCGGGGATGAGGTTGGGCCCGCCGACGCCGACGTGGTTGCTGCGCAGCAGCGACACGGCCAGATAATAGAGCCAGTCCTCGTCGGCCTCGCAGTCGCTGTCGGTGTAGACGACGATGTCGCCGCGGGCCGCGTCCAGGCCGATGTTGCGGGCATGGCTCAGGCCCATGTTCTTCTGGAGCTGGATGTTCCGCATTTCCGGGAACTTCCCCAGGATCTTCTGCGTGCCGTCGGTGCTGCCGTCATCGACGAAGATCACCTCGAAGTCCGGGTACTTGAGCCGGCGCATCGACCGCAGGCATGCTTCGACCGTGTCAGCGCCGTTGTACGAGCAGATGATGACGCTGGCCTTGGGCAGAACGACGTCGGCCACCTGCGGCACCTTCCGGTAGACGCCCTGCACGGCCGCCAGCGCCGGCTTGGGCACGCGCCGGCCGGTTTCGTCGAACTCCCGCCGGGTCAGGCCGAACGCCCAGTTCTCCACGGGGTAGCCGTGGGCGAACCAGTCGTCGGTGAAGCTGAAAACGAACGTTCCGACCAGCCCCTCGTCGAAGGCGGCGCGGACCTGGGCCGAGAGCATTTCCGCCTGCTGCTCTTCGCTGTAGCTGTGGCGTGTGTCCACGCCATACTCGCCGAGGAGAAGCGGCATCTCGCCGGCCATGCTCTGCAGCCGGGCCAGGTAGTTGCGGAAGGCGCCTTCGTTGTCCAGGTAAACGTTGAAGCAGACGAAATCGATCGACCGCGGCCGCAGGTATTCCGTCGTGGGGTAGTTGGCGAAGGTCACCAGGCAGTTGGGCGCCTCGCCCTTGACGACGCCGACCAGCTCATCGATGAAGGCCTCCACCCGTTCCCGGCCGATGAAGCGCACCAGTTCCGACGGGACCTCGTTGACGACGGACAGCGCGAAGACCGCCGAGTGATTCCCGCAGTGCCGGGCCGCTTCCCGCACCGCCCGGCGGGCCTGCTCGGCGACCACCGGGTCATCGACAAATTCCAGGTTCTTCGGCCAGCAGACGTCCAGGAAGATCTTGAGACCCATCTCCCGCGCCAGATCGAGGAACCAGGTCGGCGGCAGGTAGTAGATGCGAATGCAGTTGGCCCCCATGTCCACAATCTGAGCAAAGTCCCGGCGGGTTTGCTCCGGCGACGCGAAATGCTGCCCATGAGGGTTGGGGGCGAAGGGGCCGTAGGTCACGCCTTTGACGTAGAACTTCTCCTTGCCAAGGCGGAAGAATTTGCCGTCGCGGCGGATGCGTCCGTCGGCGGTTGAGCCGCGCCGGTGCCGCCCCTCCGGGCGGGCATACGGAATAACGCGCGTGGCATTGGGGTCTTCTGTCACGATGGACATACAAGCCCTTATGGTAGCAAGCTCCAGAGACGAAAGCAGCATCCGTGCGAGACTTTTGGCCGCTCACCACGGCAGCCCAAATCGCTCCTTGGCGAGTTGAAGCACGCGGCGGAGCCGGTGCTCCCAGGTGTGTTCGGCGATCACTCGGCCCCGGCCGGCCTCGATGATCGCATCGTGCTCATCCGGCGTCTGCACGATCCGATCTAGCGATTCGGTCATCTCATCGGGTGTCTTGAAGGCAATGCATTCATTCCCTGGCTCGAACAGTCCCGGCAACTCCCGGTTGTAACGCGTGAACACCAGGCCACGGCTGCACGCGATTTCGTAGGGGCGCAGGGACAGGCCGGAGTGCGTCGAGCCGCCGGTCAAGTTGAGGGATGCCTTGGCCGATCCGTAGTAGTCCTTGGAGCCCGGCACGCCGCTGGAGTCTTTGGAGGCCGACAGGCCGATCTTGTCCCAGCCTTTGCCAATCAGCGTGAAATCGGCTCCGAGAGCGCGGGCAGCCGCCTGGATGAAAGGGGTTCGAACACGCCGGGCGAGCAGTGCGTTGAGGATGTTCCAGCGTTCGAATTCTTCCTTGAGGTTGTGGGCCAGTTCGTAGGGACGCCGGATGGAGTTGCCGCGTTTTTCGCCGGGGCCGCCGATGTTCTCTACGCAGTCGGGCATGGGACGATCGGGGTTGGCCAGTTTTACCTCGACCACCTGTCCCGCCCATTCAACCACTTTGGGGTCTGATCGGGCGAGCAATTCCGAATCGTCCTGGTGGTTGCCGAGGAAGCAGAGTTTCATCGGCCGGTCCCGCGACGGGCGAACCGCCGCGCCCGGTGAGTCCCAAAGCATCGGCGTCGTGCCGAGGGGGATGTGCACGACGTTGTCCATGGAGAGGAACCGCCGCAACTCCTCGCACACGTCGCCGTCCCAGATGACGTTGAGCGTACGCGGGTCGCGCAGGGCGTTGATGTAGTCGTAAACCGACACCCCTCGCCGGGAGATGGGCGGGATGGCTCGCGGCTCATCCCACCAGTAATGCACCGCTGGCACGCCCGCCGCGCGGTGCAGCAATTCTTTCGTCTTGGGATGCGGCGCCACGGCGGTGCTGTTGCCGCCGATGACGAGCTGCACGCCGAACTTCTTCAGCGTCTGCACCCACTGGCTGAAGATCTTGTCGGCATGGAGGAGCTTGCTGTCGTCGAGCCAAAGCAGATACCACGGCTCGGCCACCAGCACGTTGTAGCCCAGCTTCAACAGTGCATGGGCCATCAATTCAGTCCACCACACATGACTACAGATGAGCACCGTCTTTTTGCTGCCGGTACTGGCGAAGTATTCGTTGGTGTAACGCTTGCGCTTCTGGAGGAATTCGAGGATCTCAGTCATACCCGCTATGATATACCCATCAAGGAGAACTCATGCCGTCACCATTCCCCGGAATGGACCCGTACCTCGAAAACCCATCGCTTTGGTCGGGCTTTCATGTCGCCTTCCTGGTAGCAATGCAAGACCAGTTGGCCCCCGCCGTGCGCCCGAAGTATTTCGTTCGTGTGGAAGAGCGAGTTTATGTGGCCAGTGGTGAGGACCCTGCCTTCCACTTGATTATCCCCGACCTGCGCATAACGACCCCACGCCATTCCGCGTCGGCCTCGATGACTGCGACAGTTGGTTCGGCCGTTGAAGAGCCGATTCCGGTTGTCGAAGCGATCGACGCGGAGATTCACGAGCACCGCATTGAGGTGATCGATCGCGTCGACCGCTCCGTCGTCACGGTGATCGAGCTTCTAAGTCCGGCTAACAAGATGCCTGAATCGGTTGGGCGAACGAGCTTCCTTCGAAAGCGCCGGGAGGTCTGTGCAAGTGGCGCCCACTGGATGGAAATGGACCTTTTACGAAAGGGAACGCGGACGATGAATCCGGCAGAGTCGGCCAACTTCCCTTACCAGATATACCTCTCCCGCGCCGGTCAGAGTCGTAGCGGGTACGTATGGCCAATTCAGTTGCGGAAAAAGCTCCCAAGGATCGCTGTTCCGTTGCGAATTGATGACCCTCAGGTGTCGCTCGATCTACAAGAGTCAATGGATCATGTCTACGATCGCGGAGGATACGACCTGGACCTGGATTACAGCAAGGAACCGGTGCCGCCGCTTGACCCAGGTGATGCCGCCTGGGCTCGCGAGATGCTCAAAGTTGACAAGTGAACGCGGTCCGATGTGGCGGCATGATTCTTCCCCCGCTATTCCCGTGTGGACGGCGGATATTCGGATAATCATTGACGCAACGCCTGCCACCAATTACGACATGCGCCTATGCCGCTCTCCGACGATCAGATCGATCAGGTCATCGAAACGCTGGAAACCGCAACCGAGGAAAACAACGTTTCCTCAGCCCGTGCCGGGCAGGTGGTCAATCTGCCGGCCCAAGGCGAGGTGTGGGTCACCGGCGACCTGCACGACCATCGGCGCAATTTCGAGAAATTTGTCGTGGCCGCCGACCTGGCCAACAATCCGCAACGGCACATCGTCCTGCATGAAATGATCCACGGCGAGCATTTCGACGAGAACCGTGCCGAAGACAGTTGGCAGATGCTCTTCTGGGCGGCCGACCTCAAGTGCGCCTTCTCTTCGCAGGTGCATTTCCTCTTCGCCAACCATGACCTGGCCCAGATCCATGGTGAAGGCATCATGAAGGCCGGCGTCAGCGTCTGCGAGGCGTTCAACGCCGGCGTCAAACGCGATTTCGGCTCGCGCCGGGCGCCGGCACACGTCGCCATCACCGAAATGCTGCTGTCGTTCCCTCTGGCCATCCGCACCGGCAACGGCCTGTTCATCTCCCACAGCATCCCCACCGACAATCAGGTCCCCAAGTTCGACTATGGCGTCTTCGACCGCAGCCTGACCGGCGAGGATTACCGCCGCCAGACCGGCGCCGTTTACCAGCTCGTCTGGGGCCGTAAGATGAGCCCTGAGTCGGCCAATGCTTTTGCCGAGCGCGTGGGCGCGCGCATCCTCATCACCGGGCACCAGCCGCAGGATTCCGGCTTTTCCGTCAACGGCGACCGGCAGATCATCCTCGCCTCCGACCACAACCAGGGCGTGTTCCTTCCGCTGTCGTTGAGCGAGACTTACGATATGGACCGGGTCGTGGAGCGCGTCCGCAAGTTCGTGTCGCTGACGCTGCCGGATTCAACTCCCGACCTGGATTCATCAGACCCGAACGAGCCCGCGCCGCAGATCCTGAGCTCGGAAGAAGCCTCGGCCGAGCAGACACAGTCAGACTCGATGCAGCGGACGGTAGAACCCGCGGACGGCGACCCCTCACCGGAGCAGCATGCGGCCGCTCCAGCCCCTGGAGTGACACCGGCGCGCGTCGCTGAAGAGGCTCTGGCACCGCCGGCCACGGATCCCTCCACAGGATCATCGCGCGACCCGCTGCCGACCGAACGACAGCGCCAGGCATTATGCGAGATGATCGCTGCCGCCTTCGTCGAGATTCGCCTGCTGGGCTGGGACGGCAAAGCCGCCCAGGCGGCTGATCTCGCGGACGCTTTCCACAATGTGCCTCGTGAGATGTACGGGTGGGGCAGATGGAGCCGGAGCATATTTCGAGCAGGCCTCGAGCACTACCAGCAGAAGTACCATGTACCGGGTCAGTCAAGCTACCGCAATTACGCGACTTGGTTCGATCGGATCATGGCTGAAGGTGTGACCGGCGACGCTGGTTGACGCGTGGTCTCACACCTGACGGGTGACTGTTTGGCGGGGAGTCAGCTTTGTAGGGCGTACTTTAGTACGCGGTCCTTCGTCGCATGGCGAAGAAAATCGCTTTGTAGGGCGTACTTTAGTACGCGGTCCTTGGTCGCATGGCGAAGAAAATCGCGTACTGAAGTACGCCCTACACGTGCTTCGCGTGCGGGATGTCCGCGGCGGTCGTCGCCAGCTTCCCCGCCTTGACCCGCTCATATTCCTCTTTCACCCAGGGGATCTTCTCGGCGTTGCGTTCCATCCAAAGCGGGATCGGCGTGCGCTGGCCTTTCTTGTCCAACTCGGTGAACTCCACCACCACGTCCTCTCGCGTGTAGCTGCTGAGGTCGTGCAGCTTGCCCATGTGGATGCAATCGGTAGGGCACGGCTCGGTGCACAGGGCGCAGAAAAGGCACTTGCTGTAATCGATGGCAAAGCGGAGCAACTGGCCGTTCCTGGTGTCTGCCGGGTCTACCCTGCCGGTCTTCTTGTCGATTCGGCGGGGGCCGGACTTGTCGATGTAAATGCAGTCGACGGGGCAAGCCTTGAGGCACAGGTCGCAGGCGATGCACTTGTCGGCTTCGAACTCATGGATGCCGCGATACCGCGGCGCGAGGCTCAGCCGCTGCTCGGGGTACTGAACGGTGACTGTTTTCTGGAAGCAATACTTCAACGTGATCCGCATTCCGATCAAGACGGACTTGGCGTTGTCGTAGATGTTTTGAAAGTAGTCTGAAACGGTCGTCGCCATTGATTATCAGCGGTTAGTTTTCATTCATCGTCATTGGTCTCATTGTCATTGGTCCTTTGTCATTTGTCATTTGCTAGGACGCCACACAAAGGACAAATGACCAAGGACCAAGGACTACCGACGTCGTCAGAGAATCGACCTGGCCCACGAAAAAAAGCTTTCGACAGCGCCGCTGGCTTCATTGCTGAGCATGACGCCGTTGTGGTCGGCGGGGATGTCGTCGCTGTCGAGCCAGAGTAGGACTTTGACGCCGTTCCTCTTGACGATTTTTTCCTTGCCGATCCAGCAGCGGAGCTTGGGCTCGGAGGCGGCGTCGAACAGCCGGGTGCCATGGTGGAAGTCGATGATGTCGTCGCCGCGGGCGTGGACGACGAGGATCGGCCTCGGAGCGATGCGGTCCACCACGTCAGCGGGCCGGAAGGTGGCCAGGTTGACGCCGGCATGCACCGACGCCAGCGGCAACGCCAGGTGGGTCGAAAGCCAGGGCAGCGGCGGCATGAAGAACTTGCGGGTCAAATCCTCGGTCAGGGCGTTCAGGTCGTCGTAGGTGTCATAAACCGCCACCGCGTCGATGGCTCGACCGTCCTCGCCCGGGTCGGCGGCAGCGCCGATGAGGGCCGCCCCGCCCATGCTGACGCCGAGACCGAACAGTTGCCGGCATTGCGGCCGATGCACGGCCCGGGCCCAGTGGACGGCCCCGAGGACGTCGTTCTTCTCCAGGGCGCCGAAGCTGCTGATCTGTCCGCCGCTGGCGCCGTGGGCCCGGAAATCGAACGCGAGCACATTGTAACCTTGCGTCGGCAGGTCGCGGGCAACAATCAATTCGTTGGCCTTGTTCGAGCCCAGGCCATGACAGAGGATGACGGTGCGTTTGCCCCAGTCGGCCGGCGGGTCCGAGCCGATCTTACCGGGCCAGACCGCCGGGACCCACCAGGCGTCCAGGGGTATGCCGTCCGTCGAATCGAAGGTCACGTGCTCGTATCGGAAGCCGTAGTGGAGCGGGTCGTCGGTGCCGACGACCTTGGGCCGGTAGACCATGCCGATTGCCATGATGAATGGCAGCCCGACCACCATCAGGATCAGCGCCCGGGCGAAGGAGGCCGCGGTCGAGCGGAGCCGATAACCCGGCCCTGGCTGGCGCCAGCGGCCGGTGAGGAGAAAGAGCCGATCAGCTCCCTCACGCAGCAGCCAATTGAAACCCTTGAGGAGCGAGATCACCCCAATGAACACGTAGCAGGTCAGGGCGACCTGCCCGACCGATGCCCTGGCATCGGTGCCACGGGCGTAGACCAGCACGATGGACGAAGCGAGCACCACCGAGCTGATGAGGGTGAGCATCAGGCCGAAGAGCGGCTGGGTCGAAGGAACGCCGGGCTGCGGCTTGGCCCGCCGGGTCTGCCAGACAGCCAGCGCCAGTGCCAGCAGCGGCGCTGCGAGGTAGATGCAGGCGAGGATCCGGCTGAGGAGAAACATGCTTTCGATCCAGGCGTTACACACGAAAACTCGAAATCCGAAAAACGAAACACGAAATAAATTCGAAAAACCAGAAATCAGAATGCCGGAATCCGCGATCTTGCTCGTGTTTTGAGTTTTTCTTCTTTTTTGGCTTCGAGTTTATTTCGTGCTTCGGATTTCGAGTTTCGAGTTTTTGGACGAACTTACCAGTTCCAATCCAGCCCGCCTCTCAGTTCGGGCCGTTTTTTCTTCTTGACCGGCGCTGCAGCCGCCGCCTCGGGGGCCGGGGCGGCCGGTTTTTCCGGCTCGACGGCGCGACGGACCGACAGCGAAATCCGCCGGCTGTCCTTGTCGATCTCCATTATACGCGCCTTCACTTCCTGGCCCGGCTTGACCACATCACTGGCCGCCCGCACCCGGCGGTTGTCCAACTCGGAAATATGCACCAGCCCTTCCAGCCCCGGCTCCAACTCGACGAAAGCGCCGAAATCGACGACCCGCGTCACCTTGCCGGTCACCACCGTTTCCAGGGCGTAGCGGTCCTTCACCGTCGACCACGGGTCGGGGCCGGCCTGCTTCAGGCTGAAGCTCATGCGCTTCTGTGCCGGGTCCAGCGAGAGGACCACCAGCTTGATCGTATCGCCGACCTTCACTACGTCGGAGGGATGGCGGATGCGCTGCCAGCTCATCTCGCTGACCGGCAGCAGCCCTTCGATCCCCTCTTCCACTTCGATGAACGCCCCGAACGGCTCGACCTTGGTCACCCGGCCGGTGACGGTCGATCCGGTGGCATACTTCGTCTCCACACCGACCCACGGGTCCGGCCGGGCCTGCTTCAGGCTCAGGCTCATCTTGCCGGTCGCCTTGTCGAACTTGATGATTTTGACGTCGACAATGTCGCCGAGCTTCACGAAATCGCTGGGCTTCTGCCCGCGCTTGTAGCTCATCTCGCTGATATGGAGCAGGCCGTCGGCCCCTCCGAGATCAACGAACGCGCCGAAATCGGTCACGTTGCGGACCGTCCCCTGGCGCGTCTGGCCTTCCTCCAGCTCGGCCAGCAGCTTCTGGCGGGCCTCCTCTTTCTCCCGCTCCAGGATGTTCCGCCGGCTCAGCACCAGGTTCTTGGCGTGCGGGTCGAATTGCGTCACCTCGGCCTGCATCTTCTGGCCGATGAAGGTGGAGATGTCCTTCTGGAAATAAAGATCGACCTGCCCCGCCGGCATGAAGCCGCGCATGCCCTTCACTTCCAGTTCCAAGCCGCCCTTGTTCATGCCCGTTACGGTGCCTTCGACGATGTGGCCCACCTCCAGGTTGTCCCAGGACACGTTGGTGGCCGAGGCGCCCTTGAGGCTTAAGATCAGCAGGCCTTCGCGTTCGTCATAGCGATCGACATTGAAGTCGAGCTCGTCGCCGATCATCGGCTCCTTCTCGAATTGCAGCATCGGGGCGATGCCCTGGCTCTTGCCGCCAAAATCGACGAACACGCTGTCGGGGTCGATGCGGGTGACCCGCCCCCGCCGGACGCCCTTATGCCCTGGCGTGGTCTGGGCGGCCGCGGCCGCTCCCGCTGCGCCGGGAGTTGGTTTGTTGAAGTCGTAGAGTTCGTCCATCGACAGGCCGCTGAGGGCCGCGTCGACTTCGCGGTCGAGGGCGCTGTCGTCGGGACGGAACTTTTCCTTGTACTGGTGCTCGATATTGGTGGGTTCGGTCATGTTGCGTTTACTCCGCCGCTCGTTCGGGCATCGCCGGTATGGCAACCCCGCGAACGGAACTCGGAGGAATGATCGTATCCGACTGGTTTGATTCGGGGAAGTGCTTTGCAGGTGGAGCGCGGGGTGAATCCGCGGACCGGGGATTCATCTATAATACGACGGCGCTGCACCCCAGCCCTGCGGGCTGGCGCTAAAAGTGGTAATTGAGTTTCAAGCGGTTCGGCTTTCCGGTTTTCCCCGATGCCCCTGGTCAACGATCGCTGCATTTGCCTCCGCATCATCGAATACAGCGAGACGAGCCAGGTCGTCACGCTGTTCTCCCGGCAATTCGGCATGTTCCGCGCCATCGCCAAGGGCGCCCACCGCCGGACCAAGGCCGGATCGAGCAAGTTCGACGGCGGGATGGACTTCCTGGAACTCGGCGATGCCGTCTTCACCCATGACCCCGCCCGCGACCTGGCCACGCTCACCGAATGGACCCTCAAGGACGGCCACCTGGACCTCCGCACCAACCTGCGCGGCCTGTATCTTGGGCTTTATGCCGCGGAACTGGTCAGCCGGCTGATCGAAGAGCATGACCCGCTGGCCAACCTCTTCGACCAGTTGGAAACGGCCCTGACCCGGCTCGGCACCTTCCGCCGCGAGCAGGTCTTCCTGGCCTTCGAGCTCGAGCTCCTGCGCGAATCGGGCTATCTCCCCGAAGTGAGCATCTGCGTCTCCTGCAGCACGTCACAGCGTGGGCTGACGCCGGAAGACAAAGCCTATTTTTCCCCCGGCCGCGGCGGGGTGGTCTGCCGGAGCTGTGAGGGGTTCGTTGCCGAGCGCCAGGAAATCGACCCCCGGCTCGTCCGCCTGATGCAGGGCATGCTGCACGTCCTGGCCCAACCCCGCGCCGCCGGGTCGCTCCCGCCGCTGCCGCACCTGGAACGGCGTCATACCGACCCGATCAACCGCCTGCTGGCAGCGCATATCGAAAACACCCTGCACCGGCCGCTGAAATTGAAGCGGTACGTGGTGGACTGACCTTTGAGGTATTATGCAGCACCCCACTCGGAGCCGAGCGGCCGGTTGGAAACCGAGGTTCGGTGCTCCGGTGGGCCTCAAACACGCCCGCCGGCCTTTCCGGGCGGTTTAGTGGCGCTCATTGTGCCCTACGCCGCTCGGCTATCCGCCGGCTCACAGGAGCAACTTGCCATGTCTATCGCCACTCCTCCTCTCGCCACCTGCACCAATGCGGACCTGCCGTTCGGTTTGACGTGCGAAGCCGCGAAGATCTACCGGTCGCTCAAGACGCTCACGTCTCTCGAGCCGGCACAGGAGCTGGAACAACTGGCCCTGCTGGCCGAGACGCCCGAGGAAGCCGCCAAGATCCGGGCGATCGCCAAGGCCCGCCTGCCCAAACAGGCGCGGTTCTTCCGCGACGCCGTCATCTCCGGCATGTGTCGGCGGTTCAGCGAAGAGACCGGCTACCGCGTGCTGGGCCGGAAGACCGAGGACTTCTGGAAGACGACCGAGCACGGCACGCTGGTCACCATCAACATGGAGGCCAAGTCCCGGGGGATCAACGCCGGGCCGTGCGTGTTTTCGTGCCTCCCGATCGAGGAGTATGAAAAGCAGATCCCCGATTCGGTCCTGCTTCTCCTTGCCGAAGTGCGCGGCGAGCCGCACGACCTGTTCCAGAACATGCTTTGCCTCGAACCGCTGGTGAAGAACATCGCAAAGGACGGCACGATCACCTACTTCAGCTCGTTCCAGCAGATCCGCCTGATGGCCCGGCCGCGAACCATCGACCCGCTGGTGGTCGGGTCACTGCCGGGGGCCGACGACCTGTTCTTCTGCCTGGCCCACTGGGACTGATTGTTGAGGCTTGGCGTGGCTGGGCGAGGCTTGGCGTGGCTGGGCGAGGCTTGGCGTAGGGGCGGCTTTAGCCGCCGGCCTAGCTAAGTAGGTTGGGCAATCACGGCGGCTGAAGCCGCCCCTACGCCGGCGCTCCAGCGCCCCTGGTTGGTTCGCCCAATCAACGCATGTCACTTCCCCGCCTCAACGCCGCTGTCGTCGCCGAGCTGCACGAGCTCGTCCCGCAGCCGCGCGCCCAAGAACTGACCCGCCTGCCCGAACGCGTCCTTCAGTTCGGCGAAGGCGTCTTCCTGCGCGGCTTTGTGGACTGGATGATCGACCGCATGAACCGCGCCGGCGTGTTTAATGGCCGGGTGGTAGTCGTCCAACCGCTTGCCCAAGGCACGGTCGAACAACTCAACAAGCAAAACGGCTTCTACACGCTTCTGCTGGGCGGCGTCCGCAACGCCGAGGTCATCGAGAGCCGGCAGATCATCGGCTCCATCAGCCGGGGCATCAACCCCGTATCGCGACTACCCCGAGTTCCTGCGATGTGCGGAGAACCCCGACTTACGGTTCATCGTCTCCAATACCACTGAGGCGGGAATTGTTTTCGATGCCGCCGACCGGCTCGCCGACTCACCGCCGGCTTCATTTCCGGGGAAGCTGACCGCGCTTCTGCATACCCGTTTCCGCAAGTTCAGTGGTGACACCCGACAGGGCCTGGTGCTGCTGCCGTGTGAGCTGATTGAGCGTAACGGCGACGCCCTGAAAAACTGCGTCCTGCGGACCGCCGAGTCCTGGGGATTCGGGGCCGAGTTCGTCGATTGGGTGGAAAAAGCCAACTGCTTCACCAACACGGTCGTCGACCGCATTGTGACCGGCTATCCCGCCGATGAGGCCCCGGCGATCTTCCAGGAACTCGGCTACGAAGATGCACTGCTCGACGCCGGCGAAATGTACCATTCCTGGGTCATCGAAGCTCCAGAGCATGTCGCCGACGAGCTCCCTTTCCACCGCGCCGGCCTGGACGTGCTGTGGACGCGCAATGTGTCGCCTTACCGCGACCGCAAGGTGCGGATCCTCAATGGTGCGCACACCGTGACCGCCCCGGCAGCGTTCCTGGCGGGAAAAGAGACCGTCAAGGAGATCGTCGACGACCCGGTCATTTGCGCGTTCCTCCGCCGGGGAATTCATGAGGAGATCATCCCAACGCTTGACCTGCCGCGGACCGAACTCGAGTCATTCGCCGCCGATGTGTACGACCGACTTGCCAACCCCTGTATCCGGCACCAACTTCTGAGCATCACGCCCAACTCCACATCGAAGTTCAAGGTGCGCGTCCTGCCGTCCATCCTTGAATACATGGTCCGAAAACAGTCTCTTCCGCGACGACTCACCTTCTCCCTGGCGGGGTTGATCGCCTTCTATCGCGGCACGGAAATCCGCGGCGGCGCCCTCATTGGCAGCCGCCACGGCGGGGAGTACAAGATCGTCGATGATCCGGCAGTTCTGGAGGTATTCCGCCTCGCCTGGAAGGCGTTCGATTCCACGCCGCGGGGCGCCCAGTCGCTGGTAGCGGATGTGCTGGGCCGGCGCGAGATCTGGGAAAGGGACCTGAATGGCGTGCCGGGTTTGACCCGCGCGGTGGCAGGCGACCTGTACGAAATCACCACCCGAGGCCCCCTCCAAGCCATGAAGCAGTCCGGAGGACAATGATCGATTCACACCATCACTTCTGGCGTTATAACGCGCAGGAATACGGCTGGATTTCCGAATCCATGGCCATCCTCCGCCGCGACTTTCTTCCGGCCGATCTCAAACGCCAAACCAGCGAAGCCGGCATCGACGGCGTGATCAGCGTGCAGGCACGCCAGACCGTGGAGGAGACCCGCTGGCTGCTGGAACTCGCCGGTCAGAATGACTTCATTCGCGGCGTCGTCGGCTGGGTGCCCCTGGTTTCGGATGACGTCCGCCAGGACCTCGAACGGTTCGCCGCGCACCCGAAGTTGAAGGCCGTCCGCCATGTCCTTCAGGATGAGCCCGATGACAACTACATCCTTCGGGAGGATTTAAACCGCGGCATCGCCCTGCTCAAAGAGTTCGGCCTCCGCTACGACATCCTGATCTTCGAACGGCACCTGCCTCAGACCATTGCGTTCGTTGACCGCCACCCGGACCTGACGTTCATCCTGGACCACGTCGCCAAGCCCCGGATCAGCGACGGCATCCTGTCACCTTGGCGCGAGAACATGCGCGAATTGGGCCGCCGCGCCAATGTCTATTGCAAGCTGTCCGGCATGGCCACCGAGGCCGACCCGCATGCCTGGACGCCGGAGCAAATTCGGCCGTACATGGAAGTGGCCCTCGAAGCCTTCGGCCCACGCCGCCTGATGTTCGGCTCCGACTGGCCGGTATGCCTGCTGGCGGTGCACTACCCTCGTTGGATCGCGGTGGTCAGAGAATTCGCGGCGAGTCTCTTGCAGGCGGAGCAGGAACGGTTGTTTGGTGAGACAGCCATAGAGGCATATGGGCTTTGACGACCTCTATGTTTATCGGAAGTCAGGAAGTGGTGGCGGGTTTTTCTCCCGCCCCCGGTATTCCGGGGGAGGGCAGGGGAGGGGGTTTGGACGGTGGACGCTTCGTCGGAAAACCCCCTCCCTAACCCTCCCCCGGAGTACCGGGGGCGGGAACAAAGCGAATTGCCATCATTGGAGACACTCGAATGACGAAAAAACGATTGGAATGTGTAACGTTTCTGCTGCTCGTGTTCCTCGCCGTCCTCTCTCCCGCATCCGAACTGCACATCAGCCCCGCCGGCGATGACAACAACCCCGGCACCGCCGACAAACCCCTGCAGTCCCTCGCCGCTGCCCAGAAGGCGGCACGGGCCGCCAAGGCCCACGATGCGGTGACGATCGTCCTGCACGGCGGCACCTATTACCTCCCGGAGACGCTGGTGCTCACGTCCGAAGATTCCGGCACAAAACAAGGTCCGGTGACCTGGCGTGCCGCCGATGGCGAAGCCGTCGTCGTCAGCGGCGGCGTCAAGCTCGACCTGACCTGGGAAAAGTACCGCGATGGGATCATGCAAGCCCACGTCCCCGCCGGCCTGGAAACGGACCAACTGTTCGTCAACGGCCAGCGCCAAATCCTCGCCCGCTACCCCAACTATGACCCGGGAATCGATGCCTTCAATGGCTATGCCGCCGACTGCATCAGCCCGCAGCGCGCCGCGCGCTGGGCCGATCCAACCGGCGGCTTCATGCACGCCATGCACCCGGCCCTCTGGGGCGGTTTCAGCTACCGGATTACCGGCAAGGACGCGCAGGGGAACATCACCCTGGAAGGCGGCTGGCAGGGGAACCGCCCCGCTCAGCCGCACAAGCAATACCGCTACGTCGAGAACATCTTCGAAGAACTCGACGCTCCGGGCGAATGGTTCCTGAACACCAAGTCGGCCACGCTCTTCTTTTACCCGCCGGCCGGGCTCGACCTGGCCAAGGCGACCGTGGAAGCAGTCCGCCTGCGGCACCTGATCGAGTTCCGCGGGACCGAACAATCGCCGGTCAAATGGGTGAACTTCCGCGGGATCACCTTCCGGCAGACCGCGCGCACGTTCATGGAAACCAGGGAGCCGCTGCTGCGCAGCGACTGGACCATCTATCGCGGCGGGGCCGTCTTTTTCAACGGCGCTGAAGATTGCACCCTGGAAGACAGCTTTCTGGACCAGGTCGGCGGCAATGCCGTCTTCGTCAGCAACTACAACCGCAGGGTGACCGTGCGCGGCTGCCGGATCGGCCAGGCCGGTGCCGGCGGCGTAATGTTTGTCGGCGACCCCAACGCCGTGCGCAGCCCACTGTTCAGGTACGACCAGCGCCAATCTCTCGACAAGATCGACCGTAAGCCGGGACCTCTCACCGGCAATTACCCAGCCGATTGCCGGGTTGAGGATTGCCTCATCACCCAGGCCGGCAGGGTGGAGAAACAGGCGACCGGCGTCGGCATGGACATGGCCGAGCGGATCACCGTCAGCCATTGCAGCATCTACGACATGCCCCGCGCCGGCATCAACATCGGCGACGGCTGCTGGGGCGGGCACGTCATCGAATTCTGCGATGTCTTCGACACCGTCAAGGAGACCGGCGACCACGGCTCGGTCAACTCCTGGGGCCGCGACCGCTACTGGCTGCCCAACATCAAGGAGGTGGACAAACTCGTCGCCGCCAATCCCGACCTGCCCCTTCTGGACGCCGTCGAGCCGAACACCATCCGCAACTCGCGCTGGCGCTGCGACCATGGCTGGGACATCGACCTCGACGACGGCTCCTCCAACTACCACATCTACAACAACCTCTGTCTCCATGGCGGCATCAAGAACCGCGAGGGCTTTGGCCGGGTCGTCGAGAACAACATCATGGTCAACAACTCCTTCCACCCGCACGTCTGGTTCGACAACAGCGGCGACGTCTTCGTCCGGAACATCGTTTTCGGACCGTACCAGCCGATCGGCATGCCGAAGACGTGGGGCAAGGAAGTCGATTACAACTTCCGGCACAAGAGCGGAGCCGAGTCTGCGTCACCCGCCGCCGAGCTGCAAAAGGCGTCGCGCCAGGACGAACATTCCATCGCGGCCGACGCGATGTTCGAAGAGCCGACCAGCGGCGACTTCCACGTAAAGGACGGCTCGCCGGCGCTGGCCCTTGGCTTCAAGAACTTCCCGATGGACGAGTTCGGTGTGCAGAAACCGTCACTCAAAGCCATCGCCCGCACCCCTTCATTCGCCGCGGGACAGGAACATGTGCTCAAACGCGACCCCACGCCGCGAACCTGGCTCGGCGCGAAGGTCAGGAACATTGTCGGCCAGGGAGAAATGTCCGCCTATGGCACGCCCGGCGAAACCGGCGTCCTTGTGCTCAGCCCCCCGCCCGGCAATTCGGATATCAGCAAAGACGACGTGATCCTTTCCGTCGACGGGAAGAAGATCCACACCGTCGCTGACCTGTTTGCGGCAACCAAAGGCGTGAAGCCCGGGCAGGAACTGAACGTGCGAATTCTGCGCACGCAGCACGAATCTACGGTTGTCTTGCATGCGGAATGAATAATTCACCGAATCAGCCGGGCAATCGCAATTGCATGACCCACGGCAGGTTTCGTATCGTTACGTCACAAAAGCGAAATGCCGGAGCGGATAATCGCCTCACCTTGTCTTCTCCGTGTCTGCTCCGAAAATAAACTGACGGCTTCAAGCCGTCACCCTGAGCGCAGCGAAGGGTCTCTTGTGCTGCGTGATAGGAGACCCTTCGCTGCGCTCAGGGCGACGGCAAAGCCGTCGGCTGCGCTCAGGATGACAAGCACTTGCGTGTTTGCGTACCTGGGATTTCGGCCTCTTTAGTGAGAGGCCGCAGGCCTCATGACAACTCCGTGGTGAACCCCGCGTTTGCCGCGATGGAAGAAGGAAACGCCATGGAAATGCGCCAGCTTGGAAAGACCGCACTCAAACTCCCCGTCCTCAGCTTCGGGGCCTCCTCCCTCGGCCAGGAATTCCGCCAGGTGGACCTCGGCGAGGCCCTGCGCAGCGTTCGCGTCGCCCTGGACTGCGGCCTGAACTTCATCGACACCTCCCCGTTCTACGGCCGCGGCATGTCCGAGATCCTGCTGGGCATCGCCCTCAAAGGCGTCCCGCGCGACACCTATCTCCTGGGCACTAAACTGGGCCGGTACAGCGGCACCCACTTCGACTTCTCCGCCCGGCGGGTTGTGGAGAGCGTGGACATCAGCCTCGAGCGCATGGGCGTCGAGCACCTCGACATCATCCTCTGCCACGACCTGGAATTCGTTGACATGCGGCAGATCGTCGATGAGACGCTGCCGGCCCTGCGCAAGATCCAACAGGCCGGGAAGGTCCGCTACATCGGCATCAGCGGCTATCCCATGAAGGCGTTCCGCTTCGTCGCCGACCGCGCCCCTCTCGACTGCATCCTCTCCTACAACCATTACACGCTGCAGAACACCATGCTGGCCGACCTGGTGCCCTACCTGAAGCAGAAGGGCATCGGCATCATGAACGCCGCCCCGTTCAGCGCCCGGCTCCTGACCAGCGCCCCGCTGCCCAAGTGGCACAAGGCCACGCCCGAGGTGCGCGAGATCGCCCGCAAGGCCGCCGAGCACTGCTCGGCCAAGGGTTCGGACATCGCCAAGCTGGCGTTGCAGTATTCCATCATCCCCCCCGACATGTCCACCTGCGTGGTCGGCTCGGCCAACCCCGCCAACGTGCTGAAGTGGGCCCAATGGGCCGCCGAGCCGATCGACGAAACATTGCTCGCCGAAGTGCTGCAGATCCTCAAGCCGATCCACAACTGGTTCTACATCGAGGGGAGGCCGGAGAACAATGATGAGCATTAGGCCCTGTCTGAAAACTCACCGGGCCGCGGCGGGCCGGAAATGCCCCGTCTGCTTCGTTGTCGCTGCGCCGACCTGACCGGCGAAGAGCAGCGCGCGGTCTATCACTTCCTGTCGGGGACGTGAAAGAGAACAACCGTGGAAACGACGAGCACCGCACATGAACCCCGCAAGCAGCGAGGATCCACCGCGCCATCATCTTCTGGTCATCTTTGTATCCATAAGCTAACGTTGGAAGACATCTCAAGCGCGGGCACGCGGGTGCGATTTACCGATGCCGGCCAGCCTGGAGATGATGGAAATCCCGGTTCGTGCGGAGGAACCCCGCCTTGAGAAGATGCCTGCTTCTTTGGCTGCTGCCCGCCCTGTACGTGGCCGGGTGCCAGAAATATGTGCCGATGCCCCTAACGGGGCCGGCGGTCGAACAGTCGTTGACGCCGCCGGACCAGGACCAACTCCGCACCCGCGCCAGCGAGTTGCGGCACCCGATGCTGGCGCCGGTGCCGCTGGATCTTCGAGCTGGCCTTACACCCGACTCGGCGGCAATCGTGGCGGTGGTCACAAACCCTTCGCTACGTGCCGAACGGAACCGGCGTTCGCTGGCGTCGGCGCAGCTCCTCCAGGCCGGATTGCTCCCCAACCCGACCCTCGATTTCACGTTCGACCCGGTCACCGGCGGTAATACCCTGGGCGCCGTGAACGCCTACAGCATTGGGCCGAGCTGGGAGGTCACATCGCTGATCACCCACGACGCCAAGGTGGCGGCGGCGCGGGCCGCATCGCAATCGGTGCAGCTCGACGTTGCCTGGCAGGAGTGGCAAATCGCCCAGGCGGCCAGGAAAGCCGTCTACGACCTGGTCGCGCTGCGGGCGCAGGCCGCTGAAGCGGCCAGAGTCGATAAGGACATGTCCGACAACGCCGCCGTCGTGCGCAAGGCCGTCGACGCGCGGCAGAAGACGCTGCTGGACCAATCGGCGTCCGACGCGGCAACCCAGAAGGCGCATGCCGATTACCTCGCCGTCAAGCGCGACATGAGCCATCAACAGCTCGCACTCAATCAGGCGCTGGGGTTGCCGCCCGACGCGGGGGTTAAGATCGCCGATGGGGTCGCGCTGCCGTCGGCGCTTGACCTCCCGCCGGACGAGGACCTGCTGGGCGAAATAGACGACCGCCGGCTCGACCTGCTCGCCTTGCGGCACGGATACGAGAGCCAGGAGCAGACGCTACGGGCCACCATCCTGGCGCAGTTCCCCAGGATCGTGTTGGGCATACACCAGGCGAGCGACAACACCGGCGTTATCAGCACCGGCCTGGGCGTGACGGTCGACCTGCCGGTCTTCGACCAGAACCAGGGCAACATTGCCATTCAGAAGGCAACGCGGCAGCAGCTCTTTGACGAGTATGCCGGGCGGCTCTTCGAAGCGCGCTCGACGGTGGCCGAGGCGCTGGACGACATCCGCTCACTGACCGAGCAGATCGCGGCGGCCGAGGCTGCGGTCCCCGCATTGGAGCAACTGGTGAAGACGTACCGGATCGCGGTGGATCAGCACAACGCTGATGTATTGATTTACTATTCGGCTCAAAACGACCTGGCCCAGAAACGGATCGAGCTGCTGAAGCTGAAGCAGGAACTAATGGACAACCGAATCGCACTGGAGATCGCCTCGGGGCGATACCTCCCGGGCCCGCCGGCCACACAACCCGCAACCGCGCCCGCAACGCCTGCAACAGGGGCCGCAACTGCGCCCGCAACAAGGGAGGCGACCCCATGAAATCGCTATGGACATGGCTCATAATTGTGGCGGTGGTTGCCGCAGCCGCGGGAGGAGGCTATTGGCTCGGCCGGCGCGCAGCGGCCAAACCCGAAGAAGCGGATCCGTCCGACTCAAAGAAGGAAGAAGACAAGCCAGTGCCGACCGTCAGCGTCGTGCCGCTGCGCAGGGGGACGATGGTCGATCAGGTGAGGGCGTATGGTTCGGTGGTCGCGCCGGCCAGCGAGGTTCGCGTGGTATCGGTGCCGTTCGAGTCGCGCGTCACCAAGTTGTCGGTGACACCGGGAGAGCCGGTGACCGAGGGCCAGCCGCTGGTTCAGGTTGAAGCCAGCGCCGCGACACAACTGGCGGTGGAAGAGGCTCGCAATGCCGAAGCCGCCGCCCAGCGCGATCTGGACCTGGTCAAGCAACGCTTCGACCAGAAGCTGGCGACCAACGCTGACCTGGCTGCCGCCGAGAACGCGTTGCGAATCGCCCAGGGCCGGCTCAAAAGCCTGCAACAGGCCGGCGCGGGCGGGCCGCGAGAATTGAAGGCCGAGGCGGCGGGAATCGTCAGCAAAGTGGATGTGCAGATCGGGCAGGTCGTTCCCATCGGCAGTCCGCTGGTTGACGTCGCGGGGCGAAACCAGATTGAAGTCAAGCTCGGCATCGAGCCGCGGGATGCTCCCTTCCTGAAACCCGGACAGGCCGTGCAGCTCCAGCCGATCGATCGAACAGGCGGCAAAGCGATTGAAGGAAAGATCAAGATGATCGGGCAGGATGTGGACCCGGCCTCCCGGCTGGTCGACGCCAGGGTCTCTCTGCCGGAAGATGCCGGGCTCCTGCTCGACAGCTACGTCTTGGGAATGGTGGACCGGGCATCCGACGACGCCCTCATCGTCCCTCGAGATTCGGTCCTTCCCGATGAAAGCGGCTTCACGCTGTTTACGGTCAAAGACGGCCATGCCGTCAAGCACACGGTCAAAGTCGGGATCGAAAACGACAACGAGGCACAAGTGATCGCCGACGACCTGAAAGCCGGCGACGCGGTTGTGACGGTGGGCAACCTGGAGCTGGAAGACGGCATGGCCGTCGACGCGCAGCCGGCGACACAACCGTCGGGCACGCAACCGTCGGCATCGCGGTCGGCGCCGCACGTTCGTTTCGGGCGTCTTGTTCCCTCTCCCGGTACTCCGGGAGAGGGCAGGGGTGAGGGCGTATTTTTCGCGTCCGTGGCAAGAGACCCTCACCCTAACCCTCTCCCGGAGCACCGGGAGAGGGAACAAGACGGACGCCCGCGTGATTTGTGGGTACCGACCCTCACCCCGGAGGCCCGCCTGTGAAGGCACATGTCGCTTCCTGGGCGAGCCGCCATGCTCGATCGATGCTCTTTTTGCTGACGGCCCTGGTGGCCGGCGGCCTGCTGGCATCGTTGGTGGTGCCGGTGTCGCTCCTGCCGCGCGTCAATTTCCCGCGCATCCGCATCGACCTGGACGCCGGCGAGCGGCCCGCCGAGCGGATGGTCGTCGAGGTCACGCGACCCATCGAGGAATCGCTACGCTCCATCCCGGGCGTTCGCGGCGTGCAGTCCACCTCCAGCCGCGGCAGCGCCCAGCTCTGGCTCACCTTCGACTGGGGCGAGGACATGACCGCCGCCCTCTTGCAGGCGCAGGCCCAGGTCAACAAGCTCCTGCCGTCGCTCCCGCCCGGCATCCTCTTCGACATCAAGCGGATGGACCCGACGGTTTTCCCCGTCATTGCCTACAGCATTACCTCCGATACGCATCCGCTGACCGAACTGCATGACTTGGCCGAATACCAGATCCGCCCCGTGCTGACCAGCGTCCCGGGCGTGGCGAAAGTGGACGTTACCGGTGGCGCCGTCGAGGAGTTCCGCGTGGTCGTCGACCCCGCCCAGCTTCGAGCCCACAACCTGGCACTGTCGGATGTCGCCACTGCCTTGTCTGCGGCAAACGTCCTCACGGCCGTCGGCCGGATGGAGGACCGCGACAAGCTTTACCTCATCGTCACCGACACCCGTTTCAAAAGCCCCGACGAAATCTCCGCCACCGTCCTGCACTCCGGCGCAGGCGGCGTGGTCCGCCTGACCGACGTTGCCCAGGTCCGACGCGAGCGGTCCCCCCAGCTCACCCGTTCGACTGCCGACGGCCACGATGCCGTCCTCTTCAACGTCTACCAGCAGCCGGGCGGGAACACGGTGGAGATCGCCCGCGGCGTCCGCCAGACCCTGGCCCAGGAGCAGAAGCGCCTCCCAGCAGACGTGAAAATCGCCAACTGGTACGACCAGAGCGATCTGATCGTCGCCTCCGCACACAGCGTCCGCGATGCGGTGCTGATCGGCGTCGCCCTGGCGGCACTGGTGCTGCTGATGTTCCTCAAAGACTGGAAGATCACCCTGATTGCCGCCCTGGCCGTGCCGGTGGTGCTGGGAATCACGGCGTTGCTGCTGTACCTGCTGAACCAGACCTTCAACATCATGACGCTGGGCGGAATGGCGGCAGCCGTGGGGCTCATCATCGACGATGCCATCGTCATGTCCGAGCACATCGTCCGCAGGCTCCACGGCGGGGCGGCTGGCGTCGCCGAGGGACGCGAGCGCGTCCTCAACGCCGCCGACGAATTCTCCAAGCCGCTGGCCGGCTCGTCCCTCTCCACCATCGTCATCCACATCCCGCCGGCGTTCATGGTCGGCATCGCCGGGGCGTTCTTCGGCGCCCTCTCGCTGTCGATGGCCTCGAGCCTGGTGATTTCATTCCTCGCCGCCTGGCTCGCCCTTCCGATCGTGGCCTCGCGATTCCTCCGCCCCAAACCGCCGGCCTCGCCCGCGCCGGTGCTGCCGGCATCGGACCATGCCCGCTACGCCTGGATGATGCGCGGCCTGCTGGCTTACCCGTGGATCGTGCTGGCCCCCATGGCGTTGCTGCTGATCGGCGGGTACCTGCTCTACCAGCGCCTGGAAACCGGGTTCATGCCGTCCGTCGATGAAGGCGGGTTCGTCATCGACTACGTCGCCCCGCCCGGAACCAGCCTGACCGAAACCGACCGCCTGCTCCGCCAGGTCGAGCAGATCCTCCGCGAAACCCCCGACGTTCAAAACTATTCCCGCCGGACCGGCTACAGCCTCGGTGGCGACCTGAGCGAAGCCAACGACGGCGACTTCTTCGTCCGGCTCAAGCCGATGCCGCGCCGGCCCATCGCCGAGGTGCGCGAGGAGGTCGAGAAGAAGATCGCCCATTCCGTTCCCGGCCTGGAAATCGAGACCGCCCAACTCATGGAAGACCTCATCGGCGACCTCGCCGGCAAGCCCGAGCCGGTGGTGGTGAACCTCTATGCCGACGACCAGGAACTCCTCGAAACCCAGGCCCAGAAGGTCCAGCAGGCCCTTGAGAAAGTGGACGGCGTCAAGGAGGTCAAGAGCGGCATCGTCCCGGCGGGCGATGCGCTCAACATCGAAGTGGACCGCGTCAAAGCCTCCCTGGAGGGCGTCGACCCCGAATCGCTGACCCGCAGCCTCAGCGACCTGCTCACCGGCGCCGTCGCCACGCAGGTGCAGCAGGGCCCCAAGCTCGTGGACGTGCGCGTCTGGGTGCCGGCCGCGGTTCGCCGGACCACTCGCGACGTCGGCGAGCTCCCGCTCCGCGCCCCCGACGGGCACATCTTCCCGCTCCAGCGGGTGGCCACGCTGACGACGATCACCGGCCAGCCGGAAATCACCCGCGAAGACCTCAAGCGCATGGTCGCGGTGACCGCCCGCAGCGACCGCGATCTCGGATCGACCATCCACGACGTCAAACGGCTCCTGGATCAGCCCGGCCTTCTCCAGCCGGGCGTCCGCTACAAGCTCGGCGGCCTCTACGAACAGCAGCAGATCGCCTTCAAAAGTCTGCTCAAGGTCATCCTCGCCGCCGCCGCGCTGGTTTTCCTGCTCCTGCTGTTCCTCTACGAAAGCTTCCGCGTGGCCGTCTGCATCATGCTCACGACACTGCTGGCAATCGCGTCCGTTTTCATAGGCCTGTGGCTGACGGGCACGGAACTAAACATCTCCTCGATCATGGGCATGGTCATGATCGTGGGCAATGTCACCGAGGTGGCGATCTTTTACTATTCGGAATACTCCGAGACGCCGGGGGATCGCGACGCGGCCGACCGCCTGATCACCGCCGGGGCGCACCGCATGCGGGCCATCACCATGACCACCGTGGCCGCGATCCTCGCCTTGCTGCCGCTGGCGCTGGGCATCGGTCAGGGTTCAGGTATGCTCCAGCCGCTGGCGATCGCCATCATCACCGGCCTGGTCGTCCAGCTCCCGCTGACCCTGATTGCGCTGCCGGCGTTACTCAAAATGTCTCGGGTCACTTAACTTGCTTCGCGAGATGCGCCTTCAGCCAGGCGTCGCGCTTTTCCGCTTGCTTTTTGTCGGCCTCAGGGTCCAGGGCGACCGTCAGTCCGTTGGGCAGCATTACCATGCCGGTCTGGCGGACCTTGGCGGTGTTGGCGGCGGCGAACGCCTTGAGCGCG